>WNGF01000058.1_pt1 | contig 284166 bp, 305 predicted proteins | sample 5400641 | NCBI WGS metagenome assembly WNGF01 (sample SAMN13153371, study PRJNA577476) | soil metagenome | isolation source: 80 cm soil or saprolite under grassland replicate 2 | place: USA:California | collected 2016-06-15 | reverse complement strand
CGCCCGGCGTGTCGCGAACAAAACCGCAACCCCGCCGCCGCCCCCGCCTTCAGACGCACGCCGCGCTCACACCACACGTCACCACCGGCGGGCACTCGGACTCGGCACGCCCGCCCACGGGATCACCAAATACTTACGCACCGTACGCCCTTCATCTCGTTCGACGGCCTTGGACGTCGTCGGGACCGCGCGCGTAGCTGTCGTTCGGCGTGGCTGTGGGAAGCGCGCGCTTATGTAAGGGCTGCGGAAGGACCGCGTGATACCCGAGCGGATCGATCGATCGGATCGTTTTGTCGGGCACCGTGCGTGATCGCGTCGTCGTCTAACACCGACTCTACGTCGGCGACGCGTCGATCCCGCGCGTGCGAACCGCGTTGAGCGGACGAGCGTTGTCCGCCGGATTGGAGGTCGTCTCGATCAGGGAAATCGTTCCGTTGATCGGTCCGGACGGTGAATAGCGGCAGCGGGCGGCCAGACCACCTCTCCGGAACGGTCTCGCGGGTTGATGAGCACAACTGCTTTCGCTGCGAGTTGGCGTGCCGATTCGGTTGTCCCGGTCGCAGGGTACGTCCGAAGCACGGACGCCGGATCGGCAGATGGATCGGCGGGCAGGGAGCGGCCGATCAGGTCGATACGCCGCCCCGCGAACCGAGCCGCGTCGTAGGGCCAGCGACCGAACTTCGACGGACCAAAGTCCGCGTTGCCGACGCGCCGGTACGGGAAGGGACCCGACTCCAGCACTCGATAGAACGACCATACGTCGAAGTCTTTGACACCGTTCACGCCGTCGACGTAGTGGAGTGCTGCGCCCTGACACAGCGCGCGGCAGATCAGCCGACCTTCGTACCGACCGGCACCTCCCGGCGCTCGCCGAAACAAATCCTCCTCGTCGCCTCTCGCAAGATCGTCGAGGTGGAGGAGGTCGGCAACATCAATCCTTTCGTAGGAACGATGGTGGTCACTCATCTCGGACTCCGGGTGTGGTGCGTCCGTCTCGTGCGCGTCATGACTTGGAGGTTGCGGAACGGCGCGTTGGCCGCGCCGCTCGATGCGAGCCGTCAGCCGTGCACCAGGCGACGATCTTGTTCCACGCGGACTTGTAGTCCTGGAGGTCCTTGGCGAGGACATTGTCGACGCCGGCCTTCACTTTCTCGGCGTTCTCCACCCAGGTGAGCGCTTCTCCTAAGTTTCGTGCCGACTGGGCCCTAGCCATCTCGGCATGGCTCAGGACGTAGAACTCCTCATGGTCCTCGCGCCAGAACGAGCACAGCACCCAGAAGTCCGGGTGCTCGGTCATCTCATCGACGTACTTCTGGTAGAAGCCGGTGACGAACCGGCTCGAGTTAGACGCCTTCACTTCCACGACGGCCGTCTGGCGGTTCGGGCCGATCGCGTATATGTCCGCGCCCTTCTTGTTGCCGTACGTGATCGTGGCGAACAAGCCGCGCTTGAACAGTTCGGAAGCGACGCGGTACTCGCCCGCGAGGTTGAGGTGGTACTTGTCGAGAACCATGCGCTCACCCCGATATGGAGACAGCCTCGTCGCCCAGGCTATCTCCCGTCTCACGTGGCGTGTACCGCACCACCAGGTCCGAGCGAGCAAACCCGACGAGTGCGAGCCGAAGCAACTTCTCGTGACGGCCGACCGTACAGTCGTGCGCAGCAGATTCGCACAGAACGACGGGGCGTTGAGCCGATCGGGGCCGCGGACCGTTGCGCGCGAATCGGCGACCCCGCACGGCGCACTTCCTCGTGCTGTATCCGTCTGGCGGTCTGAGAGGTCGGATAGAAGTACTGGTCGGCAGATAAGCATTCGGTCCCGCAAAATCCGACTTTCGGCACGACCGAGCGTCGTCAGCCCGAGGCGCGGCTACGGAACGTAACGAGCGGACTGCGGCAGATCCGGATACCTGGGCGGCACACAGTCATCGGCCGTGCATGTGTCGCCGACTGCCGAGGTTGCCACTGCTCATGATCCGGCTGTACGGCCTGGTCGGCCGGTTGACAGCAGCCTGGCTGCCGCGTTACGGGCGAGGATGCCGGTTCGGCTCTTCGGGATCAGCATCGCTGCCACGAGACCGGCGCCGCGCCCCCGGGCATCGGTGCGGCGTCGGTGCTCGGCCTCGTAGCGCCGAAAGGCGGCGGCATGGTCGCCGTCGGCGAGGGCGGCGGCTAGCGTACGGGCGCCGGCGATAGCCATGCTCGAACCGTCGCCGAACAGCGAGACCGAGGCCGCCGCGTCGCCCAAAAGCACCACCCGCCCGACCGACCAGGACGGCAGCACCACCTTGCTGACCGCATCGAAGTAGAGGTCGTCTGCCCGCTGGGCGCGGGCCAGCAACTCGGGCACCCGCCAGCCGTGCTCCCCCGCGTACGCTCCGGCCAGGATCCGCCGATGCTGGGCGAGGTCACGGTAGTCGAAGCCCGGGACGGCGGGGTGCCGGAAGATGAACGCGACGCCCGCTTCGCCGCGGACCGGGTGCATCGCGACGAGCCGGCCCGGCGTGTTGTAAAGCAGCACGTCGTGCGGCTCCTCGGGCGGCTCACCGAGCGGCGTGGTGGCCACGTAGACGCCGAGGTGGCGTACGAAGTCCCGGTCCAGGCCGAAGACGAGCCGGCGCACCGCCGAGTGCAGTCCGTCGGCCCCGACGACCAGTCCGAACCGCCGGGCGGGGCCGGACTCGAAGGTCACGTCCACCCCACCCGGGTCCTGGTCGAGCCGGGTGATGGTGTCGTCGTAGACGAACTCGACGTCGCGGGCCGCCGCGCACAGAACCCGGGCGAGATCGGCACGAGGCACCTCGATCTCCGGAGTGCCGGCCGCGCTGCGCCTGGACGGCATCGACATCCGACGGCTCAGCCGGCCGGACGCGTCGACGAACCGTATGCCGGTCGCCTGGGTTGCCGCCGCGCGCAAGGCGTCGACCACGCCCATCCGCTCGACCACCGGAAGGGCCGGGCCGCGCACGTCGACCGGGCTGCCGCTGGAGCGCTGACCGGTCGCGCGCTCGACGACCGTGGGACGGAACCCCGCACGGGCTAACCAGTACGCGAGCGTCGGGCCAGCCACGCCGGCTCCGCAGATGAGTACCGTTCGCATGACTGCCGAGCGTAGATGCACGACACCACCGGCCGACGCGCCTGAAACGAACGCTCAGACGCCGAGGCAGACAGGCAGACCGCATCACGGTCAACGCCAGCGACCGGCATCCGTCACCTCACCGACGCTGCCCCTGGTAGGCAGCGCACGGTTCTCGGCTACGAGCGGACGCCGAGCCGGGGTTCGGCCGTGACGTTCCGGGTAGCGCGGGTCGCGGCATGGGCGGATGCCGGCGAGGGAATCGAACGGTGCGACGCCGCGATCTCCAACCGTGCGTTCGTTGCACGGCCTCACCGCGGTACGTGGCGATCCTCGTCAGGCGATACCGTGTCGGACCATGACCGCGGACAGGTGGTTGGCAGACACCCGGATTTCCTACGACACGGTCGCGGCCAGTTATGCCGACCAGCTGCGCGACGCCCTGGCCGGGGAACCGTACCTGCGCGCGTCCCTGGCGTTGTTCGCCGAGATGGTCCACGCTGCCGGCGGCGGCCCGGTCGCTGATGTGGGCTGCGGGCCGTCACGTCACCGCCCACCTGCACGGGCTGGGCGTCGACGTCTTCGGTATCGACCTGTCACCGGCGATGATCGACGTGGCGCGGCGCGACCACCCGAGCCTGCACTTCGAGGTGGGCTCGATGACCGATCTGCACCGCCCCGACGCCTCGCTCGCCGGTCTGCTCGCGTTCTGGTCGTTGATCCACGTCCCCGATGACACGGTGCCGCAGGTCTTCCGGCATTTCCGGCGGGTGCTACGCCCCGGCGGCCCGCTGCTGCTGGGCTTTCACGTCGGCGACGAGACACGGCTGAAGACTCACGGCTACGGCGGTCACCCGATGAGGGTCTACGTCCACCGCCGTCAGCCTGAACGAGTAGCGGCCTGGCTGAGTGACGCCCGATTCACGGTCGAGGCCCAAATGCTGATCGACCTCGACGAGACCGCTCCAGGGGCAATCCTCTTCGCCCGCCAGCCTCAGTGCATCAGCGTCTGAGACTGAGATCCATGCATACACCGCGATCAAGTCGGCGCCGTCGGGCGCGCACTGAGAGCGGCAGATCAGGGCGTTGACGGTGGGTGAACGGCGCGTCGTGTTTGGTAGGCCAGCCGGTCGTCGGCGTCGGCGGCACGGTCGTTGAGGATGTCGTCGAGTTCGGCGAAGGCTTGCCAGCGCTCGATGGCGCATGCGGTGCTGATGAGTTCTTCGAGGTCGGGTACTCGTTTGGCTTTCCAGATCTTGTCGGCCAGGCTGACCAGGTGGTCGTCGATGGTGGTGTCCGGCGCGGGCCAGCTGGCGTGGGTACGGGCGAAGGGGGCCGGTCCGGGGGTACGCCATGCGCAATCAGCAGTCGATGATGCCGCTACGCACTGGGGCGTGACTTCCCTCCCCGAGGGAACGTGTTGGTGTGGGGGATGCTTCGGCCATTTCCGGTACCTCGGCGTGCACCCCACGCGGAACCGATCCGATCGTGACTAACGTCGCGCGACACTGGCGGGCTTGTACCCCCGACGCTCGTCTGACGCTGACCTCATCGGCTGATAGCACCGTCCGCACGGCGATGAGATGGTTGGCCTACCCCCTGGTCTGGGTGAGCGTCTCGACGCGAAACGGTGGCTCGGCCGGTGCGGACGAGCGCGTGACCGTGTCGACGCGCATTCCCGTCCAGCCCGGCAATCCGTTCACGGCAGGCTCGGCACAGCACGGGCGAAAAGGGAGGCCGCGTGGGCATCGGGTTGAGCCAGATCAAACATGTCAAGCTGCCGGTCGCCGACCTGCGGCGCAGCGCATCGTGGTACAGGGCGCTATTCGATCTCGAACTCGTCGCGGAGTACGTCGAGCAGGGCGAGGTGCGCGGGGTCTCGCTGCTCGACCGGGACGGCGGGTTCGAGATCGCGCTGCGACAGCGCGAGTACTGCGCGGGTCAGCCCCGGCTCGTCGGATTCGATGTGTTCGGGCTGCGGTCGCCGACCGAGGAACTGCTGACCACCATCGCCGAGCGATGCGACCGGCTCGGCATCCAGCGCACCGAGGTGCGGGGCACTGCCGGGTACGGGGCGGGCTTCGACATCCCGGACCCGGACGGAACGCTGATTCGGATCGTCTGGCACGACCCGCAGAGACCGCCCGGCTTCCTCGGGGTGGCATTCGACGCCAACGGGCAGCCACAGGCTTACCACCAGCCGCGGCTGGATCTCGGCAATCAGCCGGGGTAGCCGGAAGCTCATGAAACGGGCCGCCGTCGGGAATCGTCCCGCCCGGATCTCAGCGTCGCTCGCCTCGCGGCATGTGCGGATGGGCTCGGGGGCATTCATGCGCCGCGCCGCCGGAGTGGTGTCCGACTTGAGAACCGTGCGGTCCCCAGGCAAACAGCTGCGAGGTCGCCGACGACGAGGTCTGCTCCGCGTCGGGGGAGCGGGTCAAGGGCGGTGGCATGCTGTGGGCTGCGGGCGTGGGCGACCTCCTCTGCCCCGCGTCCAGGAGCGCGGCGGCAGTTGCACGTCCCAGCCGTCGCCGGAACCGGTCACCAGGACCCGGCTTGCGACCGCCTTAGCCGCCGTTATGCGCTGGTGGGAGGGGCTGCGGCGTATTCGGTGTCGGTGACCGGTTCGAGCCAGTGGACGATGTCGTGCCGGTCGTCGGCTTCGTTGATGGCGAGGTGGACCATGAGTCGGTTGGGTGCGGCGCCGTGCCAGTGTTCCTCGTCGGCTTCGAACAGGACGCGGTCGCCGGGGCGGATGACCTGGATGGGTCCGCCTCGGCGCTGACACAAGCCGACGCCTTCGGTGACGAAGACGGTCTGGCTGAGGGGATGACGGTGCCAGTTGGTGCGGGCGCCGGGCACGAAGTGCACCAGGTTCGCCGTCACTCGCGAGGGCGGGGGTGCGGCGGCGACAGGGTCAATGTAGACGTCGCCGGTGAACCAGTCGTTGGGTCCTTTGGCGGTGTCGACGGAGCTGCGGGTGATCTGCATCAGGTTCCTTCGGTGTCGCGGACTGCGCTTCGGGTGCTGCCCCTGAGCGGCCCGGCCGATGTCTGGTCCGGGGATTCTGCAGCAACGGCGGTCGCCGCCCAGGAGGCGAGCAGGCGGAGGCGTTCGGCGGACGGTGAGCCGGGTTCGGCGGTGTACACGAGGAGCACGAGGCCCGGCTCGGCGGTGATCGCAAGCTCCTCGTAGGCGAGGGTGAGTTCCCCGACGACGGGGTGGTGGAACCGCTTGGTGCCGGCGCCGTGGGTTCGGACGTTGTGGTCGGCCCAGAGCCGGCGGAAGACGTCGCTCTGGGTGGAAAGCTCTCCGACGAGATCCTGCAGCCCGCGGTCGTGCGGGTCGCGGCCGGCCTCGGTGCGCATGACGCCCACGCACATCTCGGCAAACCGCTCCCAGTCGGGGTAGAAGTCGCGAGATGCCGGGTCGAGGAATTGAAACCTGGCCAGGTTCGGCTGGCGTCCCCCGTCGCCGATGACCGGTGAGTAGAACGCGCGGCCGAGCAGGTTGGTGGCGAGCAGGTTCTGTTGTGGGTCTCGCACGAATGCGACCGCGTCGGTGATCGCCTCCAGAGCCCACCGCAGGCTCGGGCGTGAAGCGGCTTTGGTGGCGGTGCGGCGTCGGGGCCGACCCGAGGTCGGGATGCCGTCGGCGGCGCGGGCGAGGTCGAACAGGTGCGCGCGTTCGGTCTCATCGAGTTGCAGCGCGCGGGCCAGGGCTTCCAGGACGCCGGACGACGCTCCGGCGATCTGGCCGCGCTCGAGTCGTGCGTAATATTCCACGCTCAGTCCGGCGACGGAGGCGACCTCGCTGCGCCGTAGGCCGGGGACACGCCGGCTGCGCGTCGCCGGCAGGCCAACCTGCTCGGGAGTCAACCGGGCCCGACGCGTGGTCAGGAACTCGCGCACCTCGGAACGGTTGTCCATTTCTCAAGCGTATGCCGCGCCGCGCTGCGTGACGTCGACCAGGGGTTCCCTGTCAGTACACCCATTCACAGTGACTCCTCGCCCCCCTTGGCAGCGTGTTCACTGGATGCCGTGGGCCCGTCGGGCCTGTCGGCTGGTGAGGTGCCGGCCTGATCGAAGCGGTGAATGGAGCGCACCACGATGCGTGGAGTTGTCATGTACGGGCCTGGGGACGTGCGGGTCGAGGAGCGCGAGGACCCGAAGATCGTCGAGCCGACCGACGCGATCATCCGCCTGAGCGCGACGTGCATCTGTGGCAGCGACCTGTGGCCGTACCGCGGCGCCGAGCCGGTCGACCACCAGGTGATGGGCCACGAGTACGTCGGCGTCGTCCAGGAGATCGGGTCCGAGGTGCGCAACATCAAGATCGGCGACTTCGTCGTCGGCTCCTTCTGGGCGTCCGACAACACCTGCGAGATCTGCAGGGCCGGCTACCAAGCCTACTGCGTGCACCGGGTCCTGATGGGCGCTATCGGCACCCAGTCCGAGCTGGCCCGCATCCCGCTCGCCGACGGGACTCTCGTCGCGACCCCCGGTCAGCCCGGCCCAGATCTCATCCCGTCTCTGATGGCAGCCTCCGACGTGCTCGGCACCGGCTGGTTCGCCGCCGTCGCAGCCGAGGCCGGGCCTGGCAAGACCGTTGCGGTCGTCGGCGACGGCGCGGTCGGCCTGCTCGGGATCCTGGCTGCCCAGCAGCTCGGTGCCGAGCGCATCATCGCGTTTAGCCGCCATGCCGACCGGCAGGCTCTCGCGCGGGGGTTCGGCACCACCGACATTGTGGGGGAACGCGGCGACGCCGGCGTCGAGAAGGTCAAGGAGCTGACCGGCGGCCTGGGCGCGCACAGCGTGATCGAGGCTGTCGGCACCCAGGAAGCCATGATGCAGGCCATTCACTCGACCCGTCCCGGCGGCCATGTCGGGTTCGTGGGTGTGTCCCACAACGTCGCCATCCCCGGCGATGAGCTGTTCATGGCGGGCGTTCACCTCCACGGCGGCCCCGCCCCGGTACGGCAGTTCCTGCCCGAGCTGATCCAGCTGATCTGGGACCGCACAATCGACCCCGGCAAGGTCTTCGACCTCACCTTGCCGCTCGACCGGGCAGCAGAGGGCTACCAGGCAATGGACCAGCGCACCGCCACCAAGGTCCTGCTCACGGTCTGAAGCCGTCCAGGCGGCTTGAGGCCGTAGGAAACACCAAGCCTTATCGCCGACGACAGCCCCTCCGCGTGCCGTCCCGGACGGCCTCACCTGACACATGGAGACGCCATGCCAGCCTCACGCGCGGCCGTCTGCGCAGCGCTGTTGACGGTCGCCGGACTGGCCGTTGCCGGCTGCGGTGACAACGGTCCGTCCGGCGACACCCGCGGTGGAACACCATCCACATCGCCTTCGCCCAGCCGCACCAACTCCTCGCCTCACCAGGAAGAACAGATGAAGATCCAGATCACCATCGGCAACCAGCACCTGCAGGCCACGATCTTCGACAGCGCCGCCGGCCGTGACCTCATCGCCCAGCTACCCCTGACCATCGACATGACCGATCACGGCTCGGTGGAGAAGACCGGCCCATTGCCCTCACCGCTGTCACTGGCCGGCCAACCAGACGGCGCTGACCCCGACGTCGGAGATGTCGGGTACTACGCACCCGGCAACGACCTCGTCTTCTACTACGGCGACCAGTCGTACTACCCCGGCATCATGATCATCGGCCGGCTGGACGCCGACGCCGCCAGCCGCATCGCCGCCATGGCCGGCGCCATCACCGCGACCGTGGAAGCCCGCGCAGGCTGAGCCACGCTACCCCGCCCCAACCAGGAGACACGATGAACCCCACCTACGACTTCACCGGCAAGGTCGCGCTGGTCACCGGCGCCAGCTCGGGCATGGGACTGGCCACCGCGCAGGCGTTCGCCGAGTCCGGAGCCGCCGTCGTCCTGGCCGACATCAATGACAAGTCCCTGCAGGCCGCCACCACAGGGCTGCGGGCGCACGGGCACCAAGTCCTCGGCATCCGATGCGACGTGTCCGACGAGCAGCAGGTCGCCGCCCTGGTCGACCAGACCGTCGCGTCCTACGGCCGACTCGACATGGCCTTCAACAACGCCGGCATCCAGGCCCCGCCATCCGACGCCGCCGACGAGCCCGCCGAGACCTTCGACCGCGTCAACGCCGTCAACCTGCGCGGAGTCTGGGCCTGCATGAAGCACGAACTGCGACAGATGCGCCAGCAAGGCAGCGGCGCCATCGTCAACTGCTCCTCCCTCGGCGGGCTCGTGGGCCTGCCCGGACGCGCCGCGTACCACGCGTCCAAGCACGGCGTGCTCGGGCTCACCAGCAGCGCGGCCCTGGAATACGCGCCGCGAGGGATCCGAATCAACGCCATCTGTCCCGGCACGTTCGAGACCCCCATGGTCGCGGCCATGATCGCCAGCGGCGAGCTCGACACCGCCGAAGCGCTGGCCAACCAACCCATCGGCCGGTTCGGCCGGGCCGAGGAAATCGCCTCCACCGTGCTCTCTCGCTGTGTAGCCCCGGCGCCAGCTTCGTCGTGGGCGTCGCCCTCCCCGTGGACGGTGGGTACACCGCGCAGTAGAGCCAACCGGCCAGCCTAGTCGGCAGATCCGCGCTCGCGGATTTCTCATCGTGCCCAGACACGGGCATAGCGGGGTGCGCCCGTCCCGTGCGGACCCTCCGAAGACTGCCCACGCGGGGCTTCGCCCCTCGGGCGGTACAGCCGGGTAGCCCCGATGCATTACTGCACCGGGGCCCCCTCAGATCCGTACGTGCCACTCGTCGCGGCATACGGCTCAAGCAAGCCCTGGGGCGTTCAGGCGTAGAGGTGTGCTGGTTCTTTCTGCGCGCTGGTTGCCCGGCGCTGGCAGTGCGAGTGGACCAGGCGGGTGCCGCCCGCTGTGCCCGTATCCCGCTGGGTGGTCACGTACTGCTTGGTGATCGCCTTGCGGGTGACCCGGTGCCACTGTTCCCATTCGGTGGGGCTGGATGGCTCGTGGTCGGCGTGCAAGAGCAGGTCCCTGCACAGGGGGCAGCGGCTGTTCTGCTTGGCGAGCAGGATCAGGACGCTGCGGTCGAGCAGGGGTCGGTTCTTGCCGCGTCGTTGGGCCCAGTAGTCGGTCAGGGCGGGGTCGTCCGGAGACGCCGCGCCCAGGACCAGACTGTGTCGGACGATCTTTGTCCAGCCGAGTTTCGGTAGGTAGGCTCCGTTGTCGCGGTTGCCGAACACCCATCGATCCTGGCTGGTGGGGTTGAACCGGCCGTAGTACCTGGAGACGATCCAGGGCTTCGGCTTGTTCGCGTGGCTGTAGCAGGCCCACTTGTAGGTGAGCTGCCACAGGTAGCGGTCCAGGGCCGCGAAGGTCCTGGACGACGCCGCTCCCCGGTAGTAGTTCGCCCATCCCCGCACGATCGGGTTGATCTTCGCGAGGACGGCCGCCGCGTTGCCGCCCCGCAGGGCGCGCATCTCGGCGGCCAGGCGGTGTTTGACCCGCTTGACAGCGGCCTTGCTCGGCCTGGTGATCAGCTTGCCGGCGTGCCGGCGGATCGTGAACCCGAGGAAGTCGAAGCCGTCCTCCAGCGTCACGATGCGGGTCTTGGCCTCGTTGAAGGACAGGCCCCGCGGGGCCAGCCACTCGGCCATGCGCGCCTTGACCTGCTCGGCCTGCTGCCGGGTGTGGCACAGGGCGACCATGTCGTCGGCGTAGACCACCAGGGCCGGGCAGCCGCGTTTCGTGCGAGCCGGGTCGCTCGCCTCGTAGCGGACTCCGGCCGCTTCCTCCAGCCCATGAAGCGCGATATTCAGAAGGCAGGGTGAAATCACACCACCTTGAGGGGTCCCCTCATCTGTGGGTGCGAACCCCTTGCCTTTCTCAAACACGCCCGCCTTCAGCCAGCCACGGATCATTCCCTTCCCGGGGAAGGATCCGAGCTTGGTGAGGAGGCGGTCGTGGTCGATTTTATCGAATGCCGCGGTCAGGTCGGCGTCCAGAATCCACCGGCGCCGCGGGTTTTTCCCACAGCCCATGACGTGGATGACCGTGATCGCGTCCTGACAACTTCGGCCCGGCCGGAACCCGTACGTCCTGGGCGCGAACCGGGCCTCCCACTCGGGTTCCAACGCGTTGCGGCAGCGCGCCTGGTGAGCGCGATCGGCTATCGCGGGAATTCCGAGCGGCCTTTGTTTTCCATTGGCCTTCGGTATATACACTCGGCGGACCGGCAGGGGCTGGAAGGACCGTGCTGTGCGGTGCACCTGCACGGCCAGGTCCATCCTTGCCCGGGCGGTCAACGCGACCTTCCCGTCCACCCCTGGGGTTCCGCGACCAGCGTTGCGCTGCGTCACCTGCCGCACGCTGATCAGCGTGTTCGACCAGCTCCGCAGCATCATCCTCTGCAGGTTCCTGACCGTAGCCAGGTCCTGCACCTTCATCGCCTTGAAGATCCTTTGCCGTAGCCGCCGTACGTTCTCCTCGTGCACGGGCCACACGATGGTGTCCCAGTCGAGGGTCTCGTCCTCCGGTCCGTTCACCGTCTCGGCGTCCAACTTGCCCTTCGGTTCCGGTGGTTCCGGCACGTTTGTCTTCAAAGGCTCACCCACCACACGTCAGCCCGCTTTCGCGCCCGGGCACCGGGCCCGATATCCGGCCAGTTATACGGATGCCCACCGGCTGGAGATGCCGATGACAGACGGCTCCGCTTTCCTGTTTCCTTTCGGCTGCCGGCATTCGCTTCTTGGGTGTCCTGTTCCCGCCACGGGATTCCGCCTCCCTTATGGTTGGCCTACCATCACGCCTGTACCGGTGTGATGGACCTGACGGGGTTTCCACGTTCCACACGCATGAGATACGACCGGGTCGGGTGCCACCTTTACCCCGGGAGCGGCGGTATCCACACGACCGTCGATGAGTCCTCGGTCGCCGCCTGCCGATTCTCAACGGCCTGCTCCTTATCATCCCCACCGGCACGACCCGACGTGGGGAGTTGCCGTAACGAGGCATCCGCGGTGGTTCACTGGCATTCACCCTTTCGGTCTTCCCCTCACCTGTTGCGCCCGGTCGGAGCGGACGCCCTTGGGCTTTTCCCTGGGCTTCGCACCCGGCCATTACTGGCCACGCACGCCAGGGCGGGGACCGGTCCTGGACACTGACCGGAGTCACGTCTTCGACATCGAGTCGAACCTCCAATCGACGGACTACTCACGGCGTGCGACCTCGTGTCGCAGCGCACATCGGCATGAGCGCGCACCACTACGCAATGTCACACTGGTTACTGAGAGTGCTCGGCAAGGTGGCGCAAATGGCTCTTGATGGGGGCCATCTTCATCCGTCACAGCCATGAGCGTGACTGCCGACGTCGGTGCTCATGCGGCGCTCGGCTGGGCTACCTCCCCGGCGGACGGTGCGCGGTAGAGCGTCCCGTTGCGCAGCATGGCGTGCAGAAGGTTCGCCTTGCGCCGCGCCAAGCACAGCAAGGCGGCCGTCGCCCGCTTGCCCTGGGCCCGTTTTCGGTCGTAGTAGCGTCGGCTCTGCGGGTCGTGCGCCAGCGACGCGACCGCGGCGAAGAAGAAGATCTGGCGCACCTGCGGGTTGCCTCTGCGCGGCGCTCGTTGTGAGCCGATCGAGGTTCCTGACTGCCGGGTCACCGGCGCCAGACCCGCGTACGGGGCCAGGTGTGCGGCGGTCGGGAACCGGCTGCCGTCGCCGACCACAACCAGTAACTTCGCCGCCGACAGGACACCCAAGCCGGGCATCGAGTGAATGACCTCGAACGTGCCGTGGCCGTCAGCTTCGACTCCAGCGCGGCCGGCCACCGCGTCCCGCTCGCGCAGCAGATCGCGCAGCCGGCCGGCGAGGTGGGCGATGACCCGTCCGAACTCCGCCGTCCCCGGTACCTGCACTGTCTGCTCACCCAGCGCGGCCAGGATCTTCGTCGGCAGCCGCTTCGCGACCAGACGAGACACTCTGCCCAACACGGCGGCCATCCCCGTCTCGCCCAGCTCGCGCAACGCATCCGGCGTCGGTGCCACCGTCAACAGCTCCAGCACGGCGTAGCGGCCCAGCCCACGACCGAACAGTCGCTCCAACGCCGGATGGACATGCAAGAGGGCGTCGCGCAGTTGGTTGGTTACCCGCGTGATATCCGTGGTCAGATCGGCATCGAAGCCGGTCAGGATTCCCACCTCAACCTGCGTTGCCTCGTCCCGACTGACCGGACGCAGGGTATGCGGAAGGGTACGGGCTGCGTCGGCGATGATGAACGCGTCGCGGGGATCGGTCTTGTCGGTTCCCGGGTACAGGTCCGCCAGTCGCCGCATCGTCAGCCCCGGCAGGTACGCCACCGCCAATCCGAGATCGCGGGCCACGGCCAATGGCAACGCGGCGATCCCGCTGACCTGGTCGACCACGACGAGCACTCGGCCGCGCTCCGCAAGCTGTGAGAACGCCACCCGCAACGCCTGCTCGTCGTTGACGATGCCTCGGTCCAGCAGTCGCCTGCCGGAGCAGTCCAGCCCGGTCACATGATGCTTGTGCTTGCCGACGTCGATTCCGCAGAACACGTCGAAGCGCGGCTCGTCCACGCGCTGATCCCTTTCGCTCGCAACCGATTCAGGCCACGGCGGGACGACGGCGCTGTCAGCCACATTACGAGCGAGATTCGCAGGTCTCTATCAAGCAGTCGCCGTAGTCCAACCGGCCCCGGCGGTACCACGTGCCAAGCCTTCTGATGAGGCAGGGAGAACCAATCCAGTCCGGGGCCGGCGGCCTGGAAACTCAACAAGGAGTCCCGCTGCCAACAACGGACCATCCCCACCCACCGTCACGGGCGGCGGCCGTGGTGACGCCGAGCACACAGGCAACGTAATGGGGAACCACAAGCATCCGGCGTCTGTGCTGACTGTACGTCCGGCGAGCCCTCCCCGGCTACGTGCGCCGGGCCGACCGGGTTGCCTTATGCGTCGAGCGCAGCTCAACGGCGGCGGCGACCAGGCGCTGCCCGGTGCGCTCTGCGGTGCCGAGCTGGCGGGCCAGTTGCGCGCCGAGGCCGGTGGTGCCGGCACCTACCTTCTCGGCCTTGTCGATCAGGGCGAGGGCGGCGTCCAGGCGCGGGTCGTCGGCGTACGGGTGCGGCTGTAATGGGCCGGTGCCGGTCCCGATGGGGCGGCCGGTGGAGTGACGCAGCGGCCGGCCGTCGGCGTAGTTCCAGACGGTGCGCCGATACCAGTACCGGCGTAGTCGGCCGCTGGGCAGCTCCTCGGCCTGGTCCGGGTTATGCAGCAGCTCGTCGGGCAGGCTGCGGTGATTCTTGTAGCCGAGCACCTTGGCCGCCTGCGGGGCGGTGAGCAGGTCACGCGGGTGACCGCTGCGGTCCACGGCGGTCAGCTTCGCGGCGCGTTCGGCGAGGTGGCGGGTGTAGAAGGCGTCGACGTCGGCCTGCCACCACCAGTCCCGGCCGTCGATGTCGGTGCCGGCCTTGGCGGGGAAGCCGGTCCTGGCGCGTTGGAGGTGCCAGTAGTCGACCGTGGCAGGGCTGACGCCGGTGCGTTCGGCAATGCCAGCGCGGTCGAGTTGGCGGCGGCGCTGCCGCATCCGCGCGCCCATACCGGTCACCTCCCTGCCTTCCTCGTCCCGCCGCTTCGTCCGGGTCGGCGCCAGTGTCCCGCCGGTCCGACACGGCCGTGCCGGGCGACCCTGCCTCGCCCGGCGCCGCCGTGTCGGTATCCAGCCCCCTCGTCGTATCACGGCCGTCCGGCTCCGGGACCACCGGGCCGGTCCGGCTCGGCGGCGGTCGCGGCCGGCGGCTCGGCGGGTTCCCACACGCCGAGGGGATGGTCGGGGGTGATGCGTCCGCGGCCGGGTTGGAGAGTGGCGAGGACGTTGCTGAACGTGCCGTGCAGCTCGCCGCGCACCCGGGCGAGGCGGCTGCCGCGCGTGTACTTGGCCGGCATCGCGTCGGCCACCCGACCGATCAGCCCGTACAGGTCCCTGGCCTCGATCGGCGTCGAACAATCCTTGCATGCTGTCCAGCGTTGCCCCCACTGCTGGGTCAGCGTCGGTTCGGTGGTCACGCTTCGGGTGCGGGCGGCGTGGTGGCGGCGCTGGTAATCGCGGATGCCTACCGCACGGGAGGTGATGATGCGGGACTGGGTGGTCTGGTCGCCGGTCAGGTAGCACCAGGCCGGGTCGGGCCGCGAGCAGAAGTCGCACACCATCACCGGGTTGTCCAGCTCGGTCAGCGGCACCGGGTCGGCCGGGTGGTCGACGGTTTCGCCGCGCAGCTCCTCGCTGTGCCGGTAGCTCACCTTTCCCGCCTGCGTGACTTTGACGTTGAGGGCACGCCGGCAGGCCCGGCAATACGCCGATCCCGGCTCCATCGCCGGGGATGCAAGGTCGCCGCCGCTGCGACGGTTGCCATGGCTGTTGCCGCTGGTGTGGTTGCCGGTCACGACAGCTCCTCGTAGATCACCGCTGCCGAACCGGTGTCGGCCGTTGTCTGTTCGGCCGCCTGGTCCGTCGCCTGCTCGGTTGGTCGGTGGTCGTGGTCGTGGTCGGCGCACAGCAGGATGACCTGGGTCCACGGCTGCACGTCGTTCTGGTCGGCCGTGGCGGGATCGGTGATCAGGCATAGCCCGTTGCAGCCGCACGAGGTGCCGTCGTGGCGGATGGTCAGCCGCGCCACCGCCGGTTTGGTGCACCGGCCGTCGTCGCGCTCCGGGGCGGAGGCGGGGCTGGTCGTGGAGATGGTGACCGGGCAGGTGCAGGTGGCCTCCGGTGGTGGCGGTGGGGTGTGCAGGAGCTTGCCGTCGCGGCGGCGGCCGTGGACCTTGTCGTACGGCGCGGTGTCGGTCCACACGTCTTTGCCATCCTCGCCAAGACGCCGCTCGCCGAGCAGGATCAGCGGCGGCACGGTGAGCGACTTGGCGTTGACCCGCACCACCGGGTACCAGGTGCCGAGGATCAGCGCCTCGTCCCCGGCCCGGAAGTGTTCGCGGGTCCATGGCCGGTAGACGCCGCTGGCGTCCATTTCGGCGAGCACGCCGCGCCAGTGGCGGATCTGCTCGTCCAGCCGGGCAATCTCGGTGTCGGCGCGGGCGAGGTAGTCGGCTGCGGTGTGCGCGTACGCGCCGCCGTCAGCGTACTCGCCGTGCAGCCCGCCCGAGGAGACGTTGTCGCGGGCGCGTTGCCAGCGGCGAAGGTCGGCGTCCAGCCGCTGGATGCGGCGGGTGATGACGCGGGGGTTGTGCCGGTACCGCTGGGTGGACTCGGCCGCCTGCGCGCGGCGTTGCCAGTGGTCGCTGACGGCGATCTCGGCGCGGGCGGAGTCTTCGGTGCCGTTGAGCCGGTGCAGGAAGCTGGCGTACCGGGGACTGATCACCGGCTGGCCGAGCGGAATCGCGGCGCGGCGTTCCCGTACGTGGTCGAGCCGGGCATGCCCGTCCGCGTGGCGGGTGTCGGCCAGCTCGGTGTACCGGGCGGCCCGTCCGGCGGCCCGCTCCGCGCGGTCGGCCTCGACGGCGACGGCCGGGCGCGGTGCGTCATCGATATTGACCTCGACCGGGTAGCCGGCGTCGCGCAGGGCGGCGGCGAGGCGCTGGATGCGGGCGCGGTCGGCATTGCGGTCGCGGCTGTGCGGCAGGTACCAGGCCCCCTCGGTGCCGAGGTTGCGGGAGAAGCGCCACCCGTCGTGCAGCGATTTGATGACCAGGTTGGTGCCGTCGCCGCGGGCGGTGCCGTGGACGAGGGTGCCCTCGGCGTGGGTGTGCGCGATGACGATCACGACGACTCCCCTTCCCCGCCGGTCGTCTCGGCGCCGTCGGTGGGATCCAGGAGGGGGCCGACGCGGCGGCGCAGCCGCTGCACCCGGTCGAGTTCGTCGCGGAACATCCGCCCCAAGTGCCGGTAGCCGGTCGGGGTCGGCTCGACGCTGATGCTGTCTGCCTGCTCGGTGTGTGCCTGCTCGGTCGGCGCCGGCGCATGAGGCTTCGTCCCGAGTTCGGTCCCTGGTTGTGTCCGGGCTCCGGTATCGGCCTGTTCGACGGCGTCGGCCCACCGTTCGGCCACCCGTTCGAGGCAGTGCGCGAGCAGCTCCCAGTCCTCGGGGTGAGCGACAGCGAGCGTTCGCCCGGTTCGGCGAGGGTGAGGGTGTAGGTGGCGCCGATGAGGTACCGGTCCGGGTCGGCGGTGTAGAGGGTGAACCGGCTGTCGGTGCTCGGCAGGCGGAACACGAACGCGTGCGCGGGTACGAGGTCGGCGAAGTACCTCGCGGCGCAGACGGCGGTGACCGGTTCCAGCGGTTGGCCCGGTCGGGTGGGTGCACGGGACATGACGACTACTCCTGTTCACAACAAGGCTGAAAAGGGGTTGGTGGGCGGCGTTTCGCCGCGCCCGGCCATAGAGCTGGCGCGGCGGGTGGCGAGCGGTGGTCGCGGCACGATCGCCGGGTACCGGGATTGCTGGCCCCACTGGGCGCGGCAGGAGGGCCGCACACCCCGCCGCCGGTGGTCTTCGCCCGGTACATCGCCATGTCGGCCCGGTGCAGGAGAGGTAGCGCCGACGGGGCGGCGTGGTCGAGCTGGGCGCTGGCGTAGCCGACGCTGGCGGTGATGCCCAGTCGCCGGTCAGCGACGGTGACGGGTTCGCTGGCGATCACCGAGTACGCGGCGCAGGCGGCTTGCGCGACCTCGCCGGGGTGGCCGTGGACGACGAGGACGAACTCGTCTCCTGACAGCCGTCCGGCCAGCACCACCGGTGCCGGCAGGCCGGCCAGGCGTAGCCCGACCTGGATGAGGAGCTGGTCGCCGGCCTCGTGCCCGAACGTGTCGTTGACCGTCTTGAACTTGTCCAGGTCGAGCAGGACCAGCCCGTGGGGCAGCCCGCGTCGTGCGGCGCGGTCGAGCACCGACAGGACCGCGCGACGGTTGCCTAGGCCGGTCAGCGAATCGTGCGTGGCTTCGTAGCGAAGCCTGACCAGGCGTCGACGCTGCCGGTACAGCAGCGCACCGGACAGGGCCAGCCCGGCGAGGACGCCGCCGCTGGCGGTGACGAGCGATTGCGCGATGGGAGACAATGGGACGCTCCTGGTGTGTTCAGGAGCACCGGGGGCGGGCGTGAGGCCGCAAACTTCGACGCCCGCTCTCGGGCTACCGGACGGATCGGGACTGCGCCGCGTATGGCGGCCGGGTCAGTCGCTGACCTCCGTTCTCCGAGCCACTGGCGCCGCGGCGGTGTCGGCCTCGTCGCCGGGCTCGTCGGCCCATGGCTTGAGGAAGGCATTCAGCGGTGGGGCGAGTGCCTCGGTCACCGTCCGTACGGGGATGGTGGTTTGGCCGATGGCGTGTTGCCGGTCGCACACGTGCAGCACCGCCGACAGGGCCTCGGCCAGTGCGGCGGTCAGGCTGGCCGGTGGGTAGTCGCGCTGGACGGCGGCGAGCATGTGCTCGACCCGGGTGGGTGGCAGGATCCGGTACCGCACGTCCACCGGCAGGTTCACGGTGATCTCGCGGCGGTCGGCGGTGCCGAGGATGACCGTGCCGGTGTCGGGGTCGCCGCCGACCTGGATGACGTAGACCCGGCTGAAGCGGGTCAGCGCCGGGGTGATGGTGCGCTGCGGGTAGCCGGCCGCGCGGGCGGCCTGGAGCATCGCGGCGCGGCCGTGCGTGCCGATCAGAACCGACGAGGGCAGGGTGACGCCGGTCAGGTCCAGCCGGTGGTACGGGCTGGGATCGTGCCGGCGTGGCGGGCGGGGTGAGCGCATCAGCGGGCCTCCTTCGTCACCAGGGGTGGGTGATGCGGCGGATGACGTAGGCGAGCAACGCGTCGCGTTCGTGGCCGAAGCTCACCTTCGCGGCGAGGTCGACCAGGGGCTGTAGCGCGGCGTCGAGGGCTTTCTGGCGAGAGTCGTTGCGTTCGCGGGTCTTGGCCGCCAATGCGGCCATGGCCGCTATGTCGAGGGCTTCCATCTCGCGTCGGGTGCGCTCGTCGACCTGCTCGCCGGTGTAGCGGGGCTCGCCGTGCATCCATGTGTTCTTGGCGTCATGGCTGACGGTCACCGCGTACCGGCCGCCGATCACGGTGGCCGACGAGTTCGCGAAGTTCCGCTCCCGCCCGGTGCCGTCCTGCCAGGCGTAGTACCGCTTGCCGTCGAGCATGCGGCGGCCGGCGTAGTCCAGACCTCCTCCACCCGGTTGCGGTCCGCCCGGTTGCCGTCGGCCTGGTCCTCGGGCGGTCCGGCGTTGGCCGCACCTTCCGTAGCCTCGGTGTTGGCCGGTTGCGTGTTCGTGGGTTCTGTCATGGCTGCGCCTGCATGTCGACGCGGTCGTTCAGCTCGTCCCGGGCGGCTTCCCACGACACGCCGTAGCGTCCGTTCTGGCCTTCCCACCGGGCGGCGTCCTCGTTCCAGAACACGGTGTGCACGTTGTACCGGCCACTCTCGGCGGTGACCGCCACGCCCCGGTGCGGTTGCATGCCGGGTTGCTGGCCGTGGCGGATGAAGGCCACCACCGGGAACGCGCCGATGTGCTGCGGAGCGACCGCGCGCAGCCCACGCAGGAGCGCCACGAGGCTGTCGATGGTGTCCGGCCGGCACTCGGCGGCGATCTCGGCGAACGCCCGCCGGGTCGCCTCGTCGCTCGGGCGGCCGGCGGCTTGGGCGAGCCGGCCGGTTTGCTTGGCGAGGAGGTCGCGTCGCATCCGGGCGAACGTCTCGCGTGGCTCCTCACGCGGGTCGTCGTGGAGGTTGTCGTGTCTGTTCATGGATTCGGGTGCCCTTCCTGCCGGTGGCGTAGGGTGCGCAGCCGCGCGCCGGTGGCGGTGATGATCCAGAAGTTCCAGCCGTTGCCGACGGGCGAGCCGGCCGGGTTGAGCAGTCGCACCACGGCGCTGCGGGCGCCGCTGGGCGTGGTGAAGCGGCGCCCGGCGAGTGGGCCGCTGGTGATGGTGACGGCGTGGCTGGCCGGGTCGAAGGTGGCCTCGACGCGGGTACGGGCGTGGTAGCCGTGCACCGCGACTCTCGCGCCGGCCTCGTGGCCGGTGCCGGGCTTGCTGAGGTCGGCGATGAGCCGGGCGAGGGCATCGCCGACGGTGGTGTTCCAGGCGAGGGCGATCAGCTCCAGCTCGCGGTAGGTGGCCTCGTCCACGTGGATGCGTGGCACAGCAACGCCTCCTCGGATGGGTTGGCGGGTGGCCAGACCGGGGACCGCGCCCCGTGCGGCGCGGGCCCGTCCGGCTCGGGCATCAGACGGACAGCAGCTCGAACGCGCGGGTCTTCAGGTCGGCCACGGGGCCGGTGACCGCGCGTGCGGCGCGCAGCGTGGCGTCCTTGGCTGGGGCGTAGTGGTCGATGTACTCGGTGATGGCCTGGAACCCGGCCCACCGGCTGCCCTTGATCGCGGCCTGCGTGTCGGCGTCGCGGATCAGGTACCGCAGCGTCGCCGACCGCTTCTTGTGGTTGTTCTTCGTCTGCTCGGAGGCGTCGTCAGCGAGGGGCCACAGCTCGGCGACGACCTTCTCGAACTCGCGCATGGCCAGGGCCTCGTTGAGCATGCGTTCGGCCTCGGCCTGGAACCCGTCAAGGTAGGTCCACATCAGGCCCATCGCCTCCCGGGCCTGCGCGATCTGCGAGCGCACGTTGGAGGTGTGCCGGAAGGTGTAGGAGCCCTTGCTGTGCGCGATGGCGGCGCGCTGGGTGTTGGCGCACACCACCCGGATCGGGCTCGCGTCCACCCGCAGCGCCGAGGTGCCGTCGTGCGAGGTGGTCGCGCACAGGTACAGGTCCATGTCGTCGACCCCGGCGATCCGCATCGAGGTGGGCAGCTTCATGGTGATGAACACCATCCGGCCGCCCCGCAGGCTGCCGGCGGTCTCGAAGTGCGCCCCCGACTCGTCCACCAGGCGGTTGAGCACCTCGGCGGCTTCCTCGTTCTGCACCGTGCCGTAGTCCGTGCCGACAATCCCGAGATACTCGGTCTCGCCGGTGAAGATGTTGGTCCGCACCGTCATCCGCCGGTCCGGGCACTCGATGATGGTCACGCCGTCCGGCGTGGCCTCCACACCCTGAAGGTCGATCTTGCGGACCTTCCAGCCACCGAGGAACGCCTTCGCCATCACGTCCTCGGCGGTCATGCAGTCCTCGGTGACCGTGCCGAGCTGGTGCCACGCGGGCACCCGCGCGGTCACGAAGGAGGTCTGCCCGTTGGCGGCGGTTTCGAGTTCGTGTGCCATCGTCGTTTCCCTTTCCCTGCCTAGGTTTCCGGTTGTCCGGGGGTGGGCGATACCCGCCATTGCTAATGCTGCCGACTTTGGGTCAGAGGTCGAGCCTGGGATGGGGTCTCCTTCAAGGTTTTTGCGGCCAATCTGGCGGCCGGGCCGGGCTACCCCCGCCGGATGGTGGGCACCGGATTGATCCGGCCGTCAGCGGCGTACGTGTAGGTGTGGACGGTGCGGAACGGGGCCGGCAGGTACGCCGTGAACCCCGACGCTGACACAGACCCGGGCAGCGGCACCGCCCGGTAGGAACGCGTGATGCCGAGCACCCAGTACGGCGGTTTCTCGCCGTGCGAGCCGGGTGGCAGCTCGCCAGCACCGGCGAGGTCGCCGTGCAGGCGCCGGTGACGCTGCACCACGATGAACGGGCAAAACCGGACGGCCCAGGTCATGCAGTCCACGCAGCCGGGCGGATCGGTGTACTGCATCAGCTCGGCGGCACGCGGCCCGCCGAGGAACGCCACCCAATAGCCGGTCTCGCCGGTGCAGAGGCTACATCGGCGCTCGGCGGCGAGGGCGGTGGAGACGGTGGTGTTGATGGTGGTGAAGTCGACCTTCAGCTCGCCGGTGGCCGGGTCGGGGTGCAGGTTCACCGGCGGGATCGGCAGGCCGCGCCGGTCACGTGGACGCGCGGCGAGCCGGGCGGGCAGATTGGCCGGGTCGACGGCCGGTGGCCGGGAATGCTCCAGCTCGGCCACCACGTAAGCGAGCAGGGCGGCTCGGTCGGCCCGGTCGGTCAGTTCCCGGGCGATGGCGCGTACCGGCTCGATCGCCTCGGCCAACCTGATGCGTCCCAGCGTCGGCGGCTTCATGCCGAGCAGGGCGAGCCGGGCCTGCGCCGCGTAGTGTTCGGCGCGAAGCAACGCGGCGAGGTTGCGATCGACGCGGCCGTGGGCCTTGCCCGGCGACTCGTGCATGAGCGTGCGTCCCTCGCGGCGGATGACGAGGACCGGGTACAGCAGGCCCACGGTGAAACTGCCGCCGTGCCGACGTGGCTCGAACAGCAACTCCTCGCCGTCACCGGAGTCGGTCAGCCAGGCGAGAGCGCGTCCGCCGTACAGTACGCGGATCCCGCCGTACACCCACCACTCCACCATCGGCTCGGCAAGTGGCTCGGTGGTCGGCTCGGCCCCGGTCATCGTCCGGCCTCCGACACTTCGAGGGTGCTCGCGGGCGGGGTGGCGGGACCGGTGTCGCGGGTGCGGGCGGACACGCGCAGCTCGATCATCCGCTCGGCGAGCGCGAGCGCATCGAGCAGCAGGTGCGCGTGGTCGGCGTCCAGATGCGCGGTGCACGAAGGCCGCCGGGGTAGGCGGTCGAGGATGGACATGGCGGTGGTGCCTCCTATCGTCGGTCCGGTGTGCCGCCGGTTGCGTGCGGCGGGTGGCCTGGTGTGTGACCGCACCAGACACGACACCCGGAATCGTGCCGACTTCGACGGAGGGGTCAAGGCTAGATCGGCTGTGCCTTCAAGGTTCTTGCGGCCAATCTGCGGTTCGCTGGGCGCCGGTCCGGGGTAGCGGCCGGGTGTGGCCGGGGCGCGTGCAGCGGCGCGTTGCGGTGACGCGGTGACGCATGGGACGGGCTTCGTCGCACGGACGGTACGGGCGGGGCGAGCCGGCAACGCCGCCACGCACTCCGTCACCGAGCTTGGCGTTGCCACGGCGCCTCCCGGGCCGGGGGCCGGGGATCGCCCGAGATGCGGCGGTCACCCGAGGCGAGCCCCTCGGGTGCGGCACCCGTCGCCGTCGTCGTACCGGGTGGTGTCCGCACCGGTGGCCGGGATGCCGCCGGTGGAGGTGCCGGTGGCCGTGGTGCGGCCGGTCGTGGTGTTGTCGGTCGGTCGGGTGGCGGCGGGTGCCGCGCCGGACATTGCCGCGCCGCTCGGTTCGGCCGGGGTGTAGCCGTCGGGGCCGACCACGGGGCATAGCGGGGTGCCGTCGTGGTGGGAGAACCGGGGGCGGGGTGCCCATCCTGCGAGGGGCCACTCCTGGGGCGGGACCGCGCGGGCGGGGTCGCCGCATTCGGGGCACACGAGGGGCACCCGGGTACCGGTGGACCGGGGTCGGGTGCCGGGGTGGGGCTCGTCGGCGGTCATGGTGTCGGGCCTTCCGTGGTCGGGGTGTGGGTACGGGGCGGGCCGGGAACGGCGCGCGTTCCCGGCCCGGTGCGTGCGGTCACTTGCCGGTGGGCGCCTGCACGCCGTTGCGGGCGGTGTCGGCCGGGGCGGCGGTGGGCGGTGCGGCGAAGATGCGGGGCGCGTCCTTGACCAGCACGGCCTCACCGGAGATGACCAGCTTGTCGAGGGCGTTGCCGATCGCGCCGGACGAACGGCCCAGTTCCCGCCCGATCACGGTCGGGGTGAACTCGTGACCGGGGTGCGCGGCGAGGAAGTCGCGGACCAGGTTGCGCAACTCGCCCTTGCCGAGCACGGGCTGACCGTCGCTGTTGTGACCCGGCGCGGCCGGGCCGGTGCGGCCCACGGCCACGGTGTTGCGGCGCGGCATCGGCCGGTTGCAGGTCGGGCAGACCACGCGTACGGCGGCGGCGGTCAGGTCCACGGTGGTGAGGTCGGCCTCGCCGCGTACCCATAGTTCGGCCCCGTTCGGGTCGGGCTCGCCGTCGTCGGTGGTGGCCGGCTCGCGCACGGCGGCACCGGCGGTCTCCATCGCCGCGAGCACTCGGCCGACGATCGCGGCGCGCAGCCCGGACTCGTCCACGATCGCGGACGCGGTGACCCCGTCGGGGTGGTCGCCGAGGATGCCCGCGACCATGACCACCTTCAGGTGGTCCCCGCTGCCGACCGGCGCACCGGACACCGGCGCACCCGATACCGGCGCACCCGATACCGGGGCACCGGAAACCGGGGCCTCGGTCGGCTTGTCGGCGGTGGTGGCCTCGGCCGGAGCCGTCGCCGTATCGACGGTGCCCGTGTCAGTGGGCTCGGTCGCCGTGTCGGTGGTGGCCGTGTCGGTGGTGGCCGTGTCAGTGGGCTCGGTCGCCGTGTCGGTGGTGGCCGTGTCGGTGGTGGCCGTGTCGGTGGGCTCGGTCGCCGTATCGGTGGTGGCCGTGTCGGTGGGCTCGATGTCGGCCTGGGCCGGGGTTGCGGCGGTGCTGGCGTTCTTGCGGGTACGGCGGGTGGTCGTGGCCATGGCGAATTACCTCCAACAAGAATGGTGGGAATGCGAATCCGGGAAACGCGGGTCGCGTTTGTGTTTCCGGTTCGCCGGGCTTTCGTTGTCGCCCGCACGTCCATGGACGCTCTGTACCCGGGGTTTGTCAACACCGCTTTCCAAGACTCTTTGTCGGCGGCTTTCCGCTAGTGATGACCGGCCTCGGTGCCGCAATCCTGGCGCCTATTCGTGCCGTCCGCCGGTTGTGCGGGTCGCTGCCGGGCAAACCGACCGACCTGCACCGCCACACTGTCCCGCGTACGCGACGGGCGACAGCGCGACCGGTGGCCTCGTTACACGAATACGCGCCCGGCAATGCGCGGGCGCGTATTCGCTCGATTCCTAGCGGATGTCAAGGCCGGGTATGGTGGCTAGAATCACTTCACGATTCGGGCTCGATCGGATCGATCCGATTTCGCGAATAGCGGACCTCGATTAGCTGGGCACTATTCGCCGGATCGCCGCAATCTGATTCGCCCCCCATACCGGGCTGATCTTCACCACGTCCCCCGTGTGCGGCGCTTGCACCAGGAGCCCGGAGCCGAGGTAGAGCCCGACGTGGCCGGGATTGGTCATGGTGCCGCCGCTGCCCGGGATGAAGATCAGGTCCCCGGGGCGGGCCTGCGCCAGACTCGCGACCGGGGTACCGGCGTGGACCTGGTCGCTGGTGACCCGGGGCAGGCTGACACCGGCCGCCCGGAACGCCTGTTGCGCCAGGGACGAGCAGTCACACTCCCGGGCGCTGTCGCCCGAGTGCGCGGCGGTGCAGTCCCCACCGAACGAGTACGGCGTGCCCAACTGGGCCAGTGCCCACCCGATCGCGGTCACGACCGGGGCCGGGGTACCGGATGGCAGGGTGAAGCCGGGGGGCAGCGCGGCCCCGGCCCCGGTGGCGCCGTCACCCCCGTCGCACACCGCCCCACCCGTGTACGCGGCGACGATCTCCGTTGCGCGGGCCTCGTGTTTGGCGTACGCGTCCGGGAACGCCGACTGCTGGACCCGTTGCGCCGCAACGGTCAGCGGCAACGTCTCCCACCCGGGCACGTGCCGCAGCGCGGTGTAGAACGCGGCCGAGGCGTAGGCGGGGTCCATGATCTGCGCCGGTGTGCCCCAGCCTTGCGACGGGCGTTGTTGGAAGAGTCCGAGGGAGTCGTGGTCGGTCGCCGCGCCCGAGTTGATCGGGTCGGACTCCTGGAGCGCGGTGGCGATGGCGATCACCCACCCGCGTACCGGGATGCCCAGCCGCTGCCCCACGGTGATGATCACGGCAGCGTTGCGGGCCTGCTCGGGCGTGAGTCCCGCCGGGGTAGCGCCGGGGTTGGTCACGGTGGCCGTGCAGGCGAGCGCGGCGGCGGCCGGGTCGCCCCCGCCGAAGATCGCGGCGACCACGCCGCCAGCCGCCGCGCCGATGAGCAGCACCACGGCGAGCAGCCCGGCCGAGGCGTACACGACTACCCGTCCCACGGCTCACCGTCCACAGTAGACACGGAGTGTGCGGCGGCGGCCGGTACCGGGATGTCCGCCAGCGCGACCCGGCCCGGGTGTCCGGCGACCCGCCAGACCGGCGCGGCGGGGCCACCGGTACCGGCCGCGTGCTCGTCGCTGGCGGTGGCGATGGTGAGCCCATTGGGTGCCCCGGTCCGGGCGAGGTGCGCGTGCAGGTTGGCTTCCCGGGTAGCGGTGGGTAGCCAGAACAGCACCGGGTATCCCCGCCGGGTGCTGGCAAGGTGGGCGTAGCCGGTCAGCTTGCCCGCGACCCGCGACAGCACCTCGGTACCGAGATCCATCTCCAGCCAGAACGGCACCGCCCGGCCGCCGTTGCGCCACACCCCGTGGCCGTCGGGGCGGACCAGGTTGCCGCACACCTCGCGGCAGCGGGCCTCGTTCCACCACCGGGCGAGCCGTGCCCCGTCGTGGTCGCGGGCGTACCGGGCGAGCGCGACGAAGAACCCGTTCGTGGCGAGCAGGTGCGGCAGGGTCGGGGACGCGGCGAGCCGGGCGGTGGTTTCCCGCACGGTGGCCGGGCGGGGTGCCGGTTGGTCGCGTCCGGCCGCGATGATGGCCGCGCCGACCGGGCCGAGGGTCCATCGCCAGGATTGCGACCCGGGCCGTTGGTAGTGCCGGAACCGGTCGAGGATGCCCCGCTCGCGCAGGGTGCCGAGCCGGATGCGGGCACGGCCGGCCGAGCCGAACGCGAGCGTGGCGACCTGCTCCGTGGTCAGTGTGCTGTGGTCGTGGAGGAGGTCGAGCAGGTAGCGGTCGCGGTCGGTGAGGCGGGCCAGTTCGTCGACGACGACCGCCAACAGGCGGGCGGCGCCGACGACGCTGGCCGCGCCCACAGGGGTGATATCCCTTATCAGTCGGTGCCGGTCCACCGGTCCTCCTCATCGTCGTTGACGTGCGCGGATGGGCTGTTCAAGGGGGCATGTTCAGCCGAGCGGTCGCCGTCGATGCGGGGTACCGCTGAACCCTCGCGAGGACGCTCGCCCCGCCCGGCACGCTTGGACGGTGGGTTGGAGGGCGGGAAGGTGTTGATGCCGACGAGGTTGGTCGGCACCGGGTTGTCCTCGGAGGTGTTCTCGGTGTCGTCCGGGTCGACGGCCGGTTGGGTGAGGGCGTCGGCGAGCAGCCGCCGGCGTATGCGCTGGGACAGGCCGGTGTGCGTACGGGCCGCTTGGCGCAGCTCGTCGGCGCGGCCGGGCTGGGGCTGCGGTGGGCCGATGGTGTCGGCGGTGACCGGCCGCGCCGCCCGTCCCCCGGCGACCGGGCGGAGCACGACTTCATAGCCGCCCAGGCGCATCAGGTCCCCGTCGTCCAGCCACGGCTTGACGTGATGCGATTGGTCGATGGCGTCTTTGGGGGCGAGGGCGAAGTACACCTTGTTGCGGGCGTTGGCGTCGATCGCCTCGGCCATCTCCCTGCTCAGTTGGCCCATGTACTGGTGGGCGAGCACGAACGAGGTGTGCAGGCCGCGGGCCTCGGCGAGCGCGTCGTCGATGCCGATCGGCAGGTGCAGGAAGTTGTGCGCCTCGTCCAGCACCACGGTCGCGTCGGGGCGCTGGTGTTCGGGGATGCGGGCGCGGGCGGCGGTGGCCTGCCACAGCCCGGCCACCAGCAGTGACCCGACCAGGCGGGTGCCGTCCTCCCCCAAGATGCCTTTCGGCAGCCGGGCCAGCAGCACGCCGCCGTCGAGGATGTCGGCGAACGAGAAGGTGGCCGCCGGTACCCCGAACAGGGCGGCGGCGAGCGGGTGGGCGAGGACCAGCCGCAGCCGGGACATCAGCGGCGCGACCAGGCCGGCGCGCTGCCCTGCAGGCAGCGCGTTGAACCCTTCCCAGAACTCGGCCAGGGTGCCGGCCTCCCACGCCCCCAACCGGCCCAGCACCGCCTCCACCCGTCCGGCCCGCCACTTGGCGTCGGACAGCAGCCGGGGCAGACGGGCCAGAGTCGAGCCGGGAAGGTAGGCCAGGGTGAGCAGGCCGTGGTAGGCGAACTCGGTCATCCGGTCGCCCCACCACCGCGACCACACCTTCGCCATCACCGACGTGATGTGCGCGGCCACGTCGTGCGGGCTGCCGCCGTGCACGGCCGGATCCAGCAGGTTGATCGCCGGTGGCGCCTTCGTCTCGTCCGGGTCCACGATGACGAGCCGGTCGCCGCACTCGGCGGGCAGCACGTCGAGCAGATCCCGGATCAGGTCACCCTTGGCCGGGTCGAACGCGGCCACCCCACGCCCGGCCTCCACGTCGTCGCGGATCATGTTCTCCAGCAGCACCGTCTTACCGGTGCCGGTCGGGCCGCAGACGTGGATGTGGTGGCGGCAGTCCGCCAGCGAGATGCCCACGCGTACGCGCGGGCCGGCGTTCGCTACGCCGATCACCTTGCCGCCCAACCCGTACCGCTGGTCTGCCGGTACGAGATTCAGGCGACGGCGGGGCGCAGGGTTGTGCTGTTTGCTGGTCATGGCAGGCTCCACGCGGTGGGTGATTCGCTCGGGTCGTCGGTGCCGTCGTCCGGGCCAATGTCGTCCGGCTCATCGCCAGGGGCCTTTGCGGGCCGCCGTGGAGCGGCGAGCGGCCGGCGGGTTGCCGGCGAGTTGGTCGTGGCAGCGGTGAAGGTGTCGCGGCCGGGCGCGATGCGTCGGGATGGGGCGGCTGGCAGCCCGTAGGCGGATGGCTCGGCGGGAAGCCCGGCGAGGGCGGCGGTTTCGGCCACGGTCGCCAGGTGCATGCGCCGCTCGGTCACCCATCTGGCGCGGGCTGCGGTGACCGCCCGCCACAGGCGGCGGGGCCGCCAGCGCGGGGACAGCAGGGTGTAGCCGGAGGTGATGTCGGCTGCCGCCGCCCGCGCCGCCCCGGTGGTGGGGCCGGTGGCGAAGGCGCGGATGGCGACCAGCAGGTGGGGCGCCTGCCCGTGCTTGGCGCGGGCCTGCCGCGCCTGCTCGGCCACCAGCGGGTCCATCGGGTCGGGCTGGTGTCGGGTGCCGGTGGGCTGGTTCGGCGTCACGAAGTCCAACACCATCTGGATCCCGGCACGGAGTGCCTCGAGGGCGAGGATCACAAGTCGCATACCGCCGCGCTGGCGGCGGACCCGGCGCGGATCCACGGTGGCGCGGCGCAGCACGGCGACCCGATGCCGGGGGGCGCGGGCGACATGCACCTGCAGCAGCCCTCCGCCGGTGCGGCCAGCGGCGGCGAGCCCGTCGAAGACGGCGCGGATGCGGTCGTCTTCGGGCGGGGCGTACTCCCACCGCCGCGGTCGCGGTGGCTCCGGGTCGTCCACGAGGGGCAGCCAGTCCGGCTGCGCCGAGCGCAGCGCCACCCCGGCGGTCGGATATTCGTCCGGGATGACCGGCGCCCTGGTCTGTTCGGTCCGCACCCCGGGCCAGGCCCGCTGCAATACCCGCAGCACGGCGGTCGGGTTGATCCCGGGTGGGAGCCACAGCCCGGCCCGCATCCCCGCTGTGGTGGCGTGCACCTCCCACACCAGCCGGCGCGGCTGCACGGTCCAGCGGTGGGCGGCGGGGAGCAGGGTGGCCAGGAGTTGCCACAGGGCGAGGGTGGCGGCCGGGGTCGCGGTGACGGGCGGCACGACCTCCAGCCACGCCGCCTGCTCGGCCGCGTCTCGCCAGGCGTGCCGGCGCCACCACACCCACCCGAGCCGGACGGCCACGACGGCGAAGGTGAGCACGAACAGCAGCGGCCACCACGCCCGAGCCTGGTGCCACAGCGTGACGGGAGCGTGGGTGAGGTAGTCGCCGCACATCAGGTGCCCAATCGGCCCGGCGGGAATCCCGTCACGGCCGGGTACGCAGTCACCCGGTACTGGGCTCGGCGGCGGCGTGGAGGAGGGTGACGGTGCAGGAGCGGGCGGTGCCAGCGGCGCTGCGACAGCGAACGAGGGTACGAAGAACACGGCAATCTCCAAGACGGCGGGCGGAACGAATGGCCGGACCGATCGGCCGGGGCCGGGATGGGTCGGGTGGTCAGCGCGTGTGGGCGGCGCCGGGACCTGTCTGGATGACTTGGGCCTCGATGTCGGAGGCCAGGCTGTGGAAGGCGATCCGGGCGGTGCCGGACGCCAGGAGGGCGTCTCCGCGTCCGGCCGAGAGCAGGAACGCGCGTTCGCCGTCGGTGAGGTTGAACGCCTCGGCTACCGCGTCGATGGCCTGCGGCGCCTGTCGGAGCAGGACCTGGGTGGCGGCGTTCGAGACGACGGCGCGGCCGGTGTCGGTGGACAGCACGTCGGCGGCGTCCTGGGTGACCACTGTGAGGCCGGCGCCGTACTTGCGGGCGCCTTTGGCGAGGTTGAGCAGGAACCTGGCGCCCAGTCCTGCGGTCAGCAGCCGCCACGCCTCGTCCACCAGGACGAGCTGCCGCGCCTCCGGCGAGGACGTGGAAACCGCTCGCCAGACAGAATCGAGCGCGAGGAGGGTGCCGACGGGCTTGAGCTCGTCGGCCAGCTCCTTGATCGCATACACCACGAGGTGGCCGGCTGCCGGGGTGGTGGTGGGGCCGTCGAACAGTCCCTTGAAGCTTCCGGTGACGTAGGGGCGTAGCCGGGCCGCGACCGAGCGTCCCGCGTCGCCGAGCTTGGACAGCTCGGCCACCACATCGCCGAGCAGTGGGGCGGGGCGTCGCCAGGTGCGCGGGTCGCTGGTGATGCCCCTACTCCGGTATGCGGCCAGCACCGCATCATCCAGCGCCGCCGGCTCTTCCCCGCTCAACACGGGCGTGTTGGATATGGCTCCTGCCCCGGAGGGGCTGGCGACGGCGGTGAAGGTTTGCATGAACTGGGTGCGCCGGTACAGGGCGTCGTCGCCGTCGCCGGGGTTGAGGTCGAGGGGGTTGATGCGTACGCCGGGGGCGCCGGGCCGGATGATGGTGCCGCCGACGGTTTCGGTCAGGGCGAGGTACTCGTCTTCGGGGTCGATTACGAAGGCTTCGACGCCGAGGTAGAGGTTGCGCAGGAGGTCGAGCTTGGCGAGGTAGGACTTGCCGGCACCGGAGCGGGCGAGGATGACGGCGTTGTAGTTGTCCTGCGCCCACCGGTCCCAGACGACGACGCCGGATGAGGCCAGGTTCAGCCCGAACAGCACTCCCATGCCGGCGTCATCGGCGCCGAGGGGCAGGTCGGGGCTGGTGAATGGGAAGCAGGCGGCGAGGGCGTCGGTGTCGAACACCCGCCGCGTCCCAATCGCGTCGTAGCCCAGCGGCAGGCAGGTGATCCAGCCCTGAAGCTGCCGCCAGGTGACGGTGGCGGTGTCCAGCAGCAAGGAGGCGGCCAGGTTACGGACCTCCGTGACGCGTTCGGCCAGCTCCTGCTCGGTGAACGCGTGCACGGTCAGGTACAGGCCGAGGCGGAACAGCCGCGCCTCGCCCCGGGCCAGCCGGGTCGCCAGTTCGGCGGCGTCGAACGCCGCAGCGTCCAACTCGGGATCGTCCAGCCGGCCTTTGGCCGCGTCCTGACGGCGGGAGGATTCGAGCCGGCCGCGTTGCTTGCGTAGCCGCTGTGCGGCAACCTGTGGCGGTATCGGTTCGATGTGCAGCGCGACGTCGACCCGGCCCGGGTAGGCGAGGATGGGCTCCAACCAGCCGGCGCCGACCTCGGCCGGGTACCCGGTCACCGCCAGGGTCGCCGTGTACTCCTCACCGGCCCGCACCCACCGGCCACCCACCTCAACCGCATCCGGCCCACCGGGCAGGATCGCCGGACGGCCGGCCTCGGCGTTGCTGGTTCCACGCCGCCGCTTGGACAGCAGGCTCACCACTGGTCCTCACCCCGATCCGCGGCGCGGATGACGACGTCGGCTCCCGCACCGGAGGCGCCGACGGGAGGTTGGGGGCCGGTCGGGTCGAGGCTTGCGGCGAGGGTGGCGGCCGCGGCGTAGCCGTCGAGCACCGCGGCGTCGACCTCGCACGCACCCAGGGAGCGGACCGCCTCGGCGGCGCGGTGCAGGGTGTGGCCAGGGCCGCGCTTGTCCCGCACGGCGATGGTGACCTGCCGGTGCAGCAGCTCCCGCTGCGCCGCGAGGTCGTCCAAGAAGGCCACGTGCGACAGGGCGGCTTGCTCCAGCGCGGGATGCGGCAGGCTGGGTGCCAGGTCGGCGATACGGTCGGCGACGATGGTCAGGCCGACCCGCTCCGCGCGCACCAGGATCTGCACGGGTGCGTCCAGGCTGTTTAGCCACCGGCCGAACCCGGCGACCAGGCCGTTCTGCTCGCCGGGGGTGCGTAGCCCGAATGCCACCGTCGATGCGGTGACGAGTGCGGTGGTGCCGTCCGGGCCGAGGTCGACGAGTCCGTCGCCGGTGATGCCTTTGGCGGGCAGGCGCAGCGGTGCGGGCAGCGGCAGCTTGTCGCCCCGCCCGGCCGTCGTGCGTACCCAGGCCGGTGCCGGGGTGATCGGGCCGTCGGTGGGGACGAGCTGGTGCGGGGTACGCCGGTGACGGATCGCGTGGGCCAGCCACGCGTCCAGGCTGATGCCGTCGCGGCGGCCGACCGCGAGCACGAACGCGAACCCGGCCACTGGGATCGCGCCGATGAGGAACACCAGAGGATGGACGACCTTGGCGAGGGCGGTCCAGGCCGTGTAGATGATCAGCCCGGCGACGGTGAGGATGACGACCTGCCGGAAGGTGAAGCCGAACAGGATGGCGTCCTTCTTTTCCACATCTGCCGGTATCCGGGCGCGCATCGGCGCCTCGTTGTCACGACGGGCCATCGGTGATCACTCCTTTCCTCGGGGACGAGGCGGCGGGGACGGCGGAACGGGCGGGGAGGGGGCGGCACGGGACGGCCGCCCGGACCGGGACGGCGGGGACGGAGCCGGGGACGAGGCCGGAACGCGACGGCTGCTTGCGGTCCCGCGCGGGGACGGAGCCGGGGACGGAGACGGAACGCGACGGCCAGTTGCCGTCCCGCGCGGGGACGGCGGCTGGATCCGGCGGGGACGGGCGGCGACGGCGGGAACGGGACGGGCTGGAGCAGTCCCGCCGGTCGTCCCGCTCCTCGTACCGGCCGCCGTGCGGCCCGGTGCGGAGAACACCGGCGTGAGCGGTGCCGGCGGCCGTTTCGGTGCGGCCTGCGGGCGCGGCGCAGCCGAGAACGTTGCTGGCGGCACCGGCCCGGTGGCCGGCCGCGTCGGTATGGCCGACGCGGGTGCGCTACTGAAGGCCGGTGCGGATGCAGAGCGACCGGCTGGGGCCGACGAGGCTGGCAGGGCTGCGGGCTGGTGGGAGAACCGGGCCGGCGGCACCCCACCGGCGGGGGCGGGTACCGGGGTGGCCGGGGCGGGTGCGCTGCTGAACACGGGCGCGGCCGTGCTGCCCGCCGGTGCCGACAGCGGGGCGTGGGCGGCCGGGGCGTTACTGAACGCGGCCGGTCCGACCGGCGCCGGGGCGGTGCGGGGACGGCCCGAACCGGGCTGCCGGGGCGGGCGCGGTGGCCGGGGCGGACGCGGGCCACCGGTCGGCCTGGTGGGGCCGCCGCCTGGGGCCGGGGACGGGCCGCTCGGGGACGGACCCGACCGGGGGCTGCGCCCGCGCGTGCTGGCCGCGCTGGCGCCCCGGCTGACCCCGGCGAGGGTGCCGAGGGTCTTGAGCATGATGACGGCGTGGATGATCTGCCCGATCAGGCCGCGTCCGTGCCGGCGGGCGAGGGGGCCGAGGATCAGGTGTTTCATCCAGCCGGGCAGTTTGATGAGCAGCCACAGCATGGTCAGGCACACCAGGATCGAGATCAGCCCGTCGTTGGTGACCGTTACCCCGAGTACCTCCGGTCCGGCGGGGGTGAGGAACACCCGCACTGTGGCGAGCAGGATGACGGCCTGGCCGAGTTGGATGCCCAGGCACGCCACCAGCGCCCGCCACCAGGTGTATGCCAGTCCCTCGGTTTGCGGGGTGGCGTGGCAGGTCAGCGCGAGCGGGGCGACGCCGAGCAGCAGCACCAGCATGGCGGTGCGCAGGATGAAGGTGACCAGCACGACGATGCCCATCACCAACGCCGCCAGGATGAGCAGGGAGAACAGGATCGGCGGCATGTTCGGGCTGGCCGGCTGGTTGAGGATCTGGTCGAGTGCGGTGACCGCGCCGTTGCCGTCCACGCCCTGCCCGGCAATCGCCGCCGTCAGCGCATTGGTGAAGGCGATGGCCTTGCCACAGACCAGCAGGCTCGTGTTCGCGGCGACCCCGGCCACCACCACCCGCGGGGCGATCTCCTTCAGCCCGTACTGCGACTGCAAGGTTTCGCGGGAGGCAACGATGAAGCCGCCGGCGATGACGAACAACACGAAGATCCCGTTCGCCACCACAAGGCTCGTCGTCCAGATCGCCTGCACCTGCGGGTTGCTGGTCAGATCCGGGGTGGACAGCACGGTCTTGCCCAATGCGTCCATCACCGGCTTCAGCCCGGTCTTGGCGATCCAGGCGAGGAAGTCGTTGATCGCCTTACGGATCTGGCCCGGGATGTCGAACAGCCCCGGATCGTCGTCTGAGCCGTCCCCGGGGGAGGGTGGGGTCCAGCCGGGCGGGGTCGGCCCCGGAGCCGGGGACGGCGTACCCGGCGGGGTCGGGGACGGCTTGCCGGTGGGCGGGGCGGGGATCGGGGACGGAGTCGGCTTGCCCGGGGACGGCGGGGACGGGGACGGATTGGGGACGTGCGGCACCCCGGGGTCGGGAACGCCCGGGGCCGGCGTGGGCGCCGGGGCGGGGGTCGGCCCGGGGTCGGCCCACGCCGGGCTCGTCCCCGCCGTCCCCACTCCGAGGACGGCCGTCCCCGTCGCCAGCACCAGGCCCAGCAGCAGCGCCGCGAGTACCCGAGCGGGACGGGGACGGACCCGTCCCCAACGGGACCGGGGACTGGGACGATCGAGCGGCGTCCGGGGACGGGTTTCGGTGCGATGGGTGGCCGTGTGCATGGTCACTTCACCCACCCCGCGACAACGGTGACGATCAGCGGGGACAGCAGTGCCAGGGCGTAGCCGGTCGCGGCGGACTTCAGCGCGGCCTTGCCCTTCTCCGCCTCGCCGGGGTCGCCGTTGGCCCACATCAGCCGCAGGCCGCCGATGGTCAGGAACAGCGTGGCGACAGCGGCGAGCAGCGCGACCAGCCAGGTACGGATGTTGTTGACCACCGCTTCGACCGAGTCGGCGGCCAGCACCGGACCCGGCTGGGCGGCGTGCGCCGCAGCGCCGTCGCCAAGCAGAAACACGGCGGTCGCCGTGGCGACGGCGGCGAGGGCGACGACCAGTCGCCGCGCCGCCCGGCCGTGGGTGGGGCGGGTGGCCGCCCGCGTCAGCGGGCGGCCACGCACAGACTTCGCGCTCATGGGACGGGTCCTCCGAGATCCAGGCCGGGCCGCCCGGGGCACAAGGGCCGGGGGGCGCGGCGTCAGGGCTTGGTGAGAGCGCGGGACGAGGCGACGCCTCGTGAGCCGACCGGCGCGGGCCGTCCTCCTCGTCGGAAGGTCGGGGCACGAAGCCGGGATGGACGGTGGTGTCAGCGCCGTCAGCGGGGCCGGTCGGCGACCACCTATGTGGAAAGGTCCCGCATCAAGGGATTACAAAAATCAAGATCGAATTGGAAAACCGCTGTTCAGCACGGGCGTGTTCAAGGCGTGTTCAAGGCCGTGTTCAAGGCGTTGATCAAGGCCGTTGGTGGTGTTGAGCCGGCTCGGGGGCGGTGGTCAGGGTCGCTTCGGCGATGACCTCGGCGTACGGGTCGGCCAACTGTCCGGCTGCGATGGCGGCCACCAGGCGCCCTTCGGCGGCCTTGCGGCGCTTGTAGACCAGCGATGGGGAGATGCCGGCGCGGTCGGCGTAGTCGGCCACTGATACGCCTTCCAGGCGGGTGACGGCGATCAGGTCGGCGTCCGCGGCGGTGATGACGCCGGCTCGTACGGCGCGGGCCAGCACGAAGTCCGGGTGGCCGAACGGGGCCGGCGGCAGCAGCGACCCGGGGGCGAAGTTGGCCTCGCCGGAGGCGGCGGGCTGCTCGTCGCGCAGCGCGGCGCGGGCCTTGGAGAACGCCGTGGACAGCAGCGCGTTGATCACGCCGGGCTGATCGAGGTCGATGGTGCGCAGCGCCTTGACGAACTCGGTGACCAGGGTGGACTGCACATCGCCGGCACCGTGGCCGGTGTCGTGCAGCGACAGCAGGTACGCCTTGTAGCGCAGCCCCGGCAGCGCCACCCCGACGGCACTGGCGATCCAGGTCTTGTCCCCGGTCCGGGCGTTGGCGACCAGCAGCTGCCACGCGGCGTCGCGGGCGGCGAACCCGCAGGAGGGGTGCATCAGGATCGCCGACAGCTCGGTCAGCGCAATCAACCGGCGGGGCAGGCCGTGGCCGAGGCGGCGGCCGTCCACCGACAGCGGCTTCGGTCCCTGGCCGCACAGCCGGAACCGGTCGTCGATCTGGTCGAGCAGCTCGCCGTGCCCCTGGCGGACTGAGCGGTCAGGGTGCGAGGCACGGCGCTGGGCGTGCTTGGGCATGGGGAACTCCCGGAAAGTGGTTGGGGATTGCCGCCGGCTCCTGCCGTCCGGCGTGCACCACCACGTCACCACCCGGGTTGAACAGATCTTGAACACGACGATCAACGGCAGGGGTTGAACATGCCCTGTTCAACCCCTGCGAACCGGCCGCAACCCCGCCACACCGCACAGCGGCGCACGGCCCGGAGGTCACCGGCTGTTCAAGCCTTCGGCCTGCCTGTTCAACCAGTCGCGCAGCCGCCAGTGCCGGGCTCGCACCCGCGCCGCACCACCGCGCATGAACAAGATCGCCCTACATTGACCGAGGTAACCGGCTGGCCGGGGCGTGTTCAAGGCCGCTGCACCGTGTTCAAGCCGGCCAGCAGGTCTCGTTGATCGTGTTCAAGCCGCCCATGATTCCTGTTCAACCCCAGCCGATCTTGTTCAAGCACCGTCCCGATCTTGTTCAATGGGACATCGGTCTCGTTCAAGCAGGCCGGGTGATCTTGTTCAAGCCGCTTCACTGGCCCACCTCCAAGGCAGCGAACCAAAGTCATGGATGTCGATGCTCGGGGTGCGGGTTCGCCGGCTGGTTGATGGCTTGAACTGCGCGTTCAACCCATCAAGCGATCTTGTTCAAGGCACTCCTTGCAGCTCGTCTGGCGCGGAGGACGCGGTGGCAGTGACGACGCGCGTCCAATTCGATCTTGGTTTTTGTAATCCCCTAGTGTCGGCGCCGGTCAGCGGCCGTGGCCCACACGCCCATGCCGCAGACCAATCCCACGGCCTCCCGTCCCGGCTTGCCGCCGGTACCGGTGGCCGTGCTCCTTCCCCGAGTCCCCCAGCCCCAGCCCGCCTTTTCAGCAGGCCGCGCGCCGTCGATGTGGTCACAATCCACCTGGTCACAGTCCACCTGGTCACAGTCCACCTGGTGCGGCATCGACGCGTGGAACGTCGCCGCGCTCGTCTGCGCCTACAGCCGCCCCGAGGACGTCGTCCTCACAGTGGGACCGGAGGCGATGCTGACCAACCTGGCCGAGTACCTCGGCCGGCACCCGGCCACCCTGCTCACCGAGGACGGTGACCGCCGGTGGATTCGGGCATCCGGCCACACACGACGACTCGTCGGTCAGCTCGGCGCCGGGACGATCCTGGCCCGACTGCCTGACCGCCACGTCGACGCCGCCGATCTGGCCGTCACGACCCAGGCCGTGCGGGGCTGGCGTAGTCTGCTGCGCCCCGGCGGTTACCTACTCGTCGCACTGACCATCGCAAGTCCAGGCGACGGCCGGGTCAGCCCGCGCAGCAACGTGATCGCCGCCGCCCGCACGGCCGGCCTGCTCTGGCAGCAGGAGTTCCTCGTCTCGCTCGGGCCGTTGTCGGAGTACGAGCCCCGGGCCATGCCCGACACGGCAGCCGCCACCCCGGCCGCGCTGGTCGACGGCCGACACGAGGTCGCCCACATCAAGCTGTTCGCCTTCGGCAACCCAGCCCAGGGAGGCACCGATGCCTGAAACCACACAACCGGTCGTGCACGCCGTGACCGGCGAACCCGAGCCGAGCCCGGATCGACGCTCGGCCACTGCTCCTGGCCGGCAGGCCCAGGGGTCGGTGTTTGTGACCGGGCAGGTGTGTTCGCGGGAGCAGCGGCTTGGCCGGTATACACAGGAGTCGATGGCGCATCCGGGCAAGATGCTGCCGTCGATCGCCCGGTACCTGATCGCTACCTACACGCGTCCGGGCGAGTGGGTGTGTGACCCGATGGCCGGCATCGCGACCACCGTAGTGGAGGCGATGCACCTGGGCCGGCACGGCTTCGGCGTGGAGTTCGAGCCGCGTTGGGCGCGGCTGGCCGCCGGCAACATTGGCCTCGCGGCCAGCCAGGGCGCGACCGGTAGCGGTGAGGTGGTGCAGGGCGACGCCAGACAGCTCCCCGCCCTCGCGTCGCCGGAGTTGCACGGCCGGATCGCGCTGGTGGTCACGTCCCCGCCGTATGGGCCGTCCACCCACGGCCACGTCCGTACTCCCGGCCCCCGGCGCGGCAAAGTCCGAAAGATCCATCACCGGTACGGCGGCGCGAGCAACCTCGCCTACCGCGACCATGACGAACTCGCCGATGGGTTCACCCAGATCCTCACCGGCGCTGCGGCGATCCTGCGGCCAGGTGGCATCGTCGCCGTCACCGCCCGCCCGTACCGCCGCCACGGCGAACTGGTCGACATCCCCGGCATGGTCGTCGCCGCCGGCCTTGCCGCCGGGCTACGGCTGCACGAGGAATGCGCCGCGCTGATCGCGGGTGTCCGCGATGGTCGGCTCGTGCCCCGAGCCTCGTTCTTCCAACAGAAGAACGTGCGGGCCGCTATCGCCCAAGGTGATCCGCGGTGGCTCACGCAGCATGAGGACGTGGTTCTGTTCCAGTCGTCGGGTTCTTCCGCGAGTTCGGCTGAACCCACGTACTCGCAACGCGAATCCGTACTCGGCCAGCCGCAGGCTCTCCGGCACCACTCGGCATCGAATCGGTCAGGCACCGGCGACGCGCGCCGTGTTCACAGGCTTGATGTCTTCACCCCGCCACGCGTGGATCGACGTCCACAACCGGCGCCCCCCGCCAACGCACATCCGGGCGGTGGCGCCATCGCACCCCTGGCCCACCCGGGCCGGGACGCTGAAAGGACACCCGATTCGTGCCCGCGCTACCCATGCCCCATGCCGGGGTCCGTACGGACAGATGCCACCGACCACCGGCGGTCGGCCGACCACGACACGTCGCCCCCGCAGCCCGGTCCGTCCGATGCGGCAGGCCGACGATGACTACGCCGACCGCCGCCGAATGGCGGCCCAACCCTCTACTGACCATCGATGACGTCGCCGCCTGGCTGGGCAAGCCGAAGAACACTCTCTACGCCTGGCACAGCCGCGGCAAGGGACCGCGAGCCATCCGGGTCGGCAACACCCTGCGCTACCGGCGCAGCGAGGTCGAACGCCGGCTCGACGCCCACACCGACGCGGAGCGCTGAGCCATGGCCCGACCTCCACTCCCGATCGGCACCTGGGGCAAGATCCGCACCGAGAAGCTCGGCCCCAACCGGTTCTGCGCCCGAACCCGGTTCCGCGACTACGACGGCAAGACCCGCGACGTCGAGGCCACCGGCACCACCGGCCCCGCCGCCATCCGGGCACTGAAGGAGAAGCTGCGCGACCGCGCCACCCCGAACGACGACGAGATCACCAGGGAGACTCACGTCAGCACGCTCGCCCGCCTGTGGATCGAGGAGATCACCGCGGAGGAACGCGTCACCCCGCAGACCATCAGCAATTACGAGACGAGCCTGCGAACCGCGATCCTGCCCGCCCTGGGGAACCTGCGCATCCGAGAGGCCAGCGTCGGCCGCCTCGACAAGTTTCTGCGCGGCATCGCCGCAGACCGCCCCTCAGCGGCCAAGAACGCGAAGGTCGTTCTCGGGCAGATGTTCGCCTTGGCGGTGCGCCGTGGCGCGTTGTCGACCAACCCCGTGCGTGAAACCGGTCGTATTCGCAAGCCACGCCGCACCGTGCTGGCCCTCGAAGCCGAGCACCTGGAGGGCGTCCGCTCGGCGATCCGGCAGTGGCAAGAACCCACTCCCGGCAAGCCGGGACCTCGGCACACCGGCGACTTGGCCGACATCGTCGACCTCATGCTCGCCACCGGCGCGCGCATCGGCGAGATCCTGGCCGTGCGGTGGGCGGACGTGGACCTCGGCGCCGAACACCCGACCGTGACCATCTGCGGCACCATCGTCTACGTCAAGGGCAGGGGCTTCTTCCGGCAGGAGTGGACGAAGACCGACGCCGGCTACCGAACCGTTGTCCTGCCCCGGTTCGCGGTCGGGATGCTGATGGCCCGCAAGCTCACCGCCGCCGACAACCCTCACGATGCGATCTTCGCCTCCCGGCGTGGCACCTGGATGTCTCCGCAGAACGTGCGTCGTCAGTGGCGGCAAGCCCGTGCCGACACCGGCCTCGAATGGGTTACGCCACACACCTTTCGCAAGACGGTCGCCACCCTCATCGACAAGGAGGCCGACACCGACAGCGCCGCCGCCCAGCTTGGACACGGCAGCAAGGCGATCACCAAGAAGCACTACATTGTCAAGCCCGCCCTGGCCCCGGACAGCTCCCACATCCTCGAACGGCTCGGCGCCAGCCCCACGACAACCGGCCCCGAGCACCGGGATCATGGGCCATCCCGCGCCGCGTAGACGCGCACGCATGAACGCCTGACACCCCCGCAGCGCGGACAGACCCACCCCCGCCGACAAACGTGGTCGCGCCCAGGCGTTTATGGGGGGTTTTCGGGGGGTGATTCAAAACCGCATAGACAAACGTGAGGCCCTGACCGGCGTTCTTCCTGGTCAGGGCCTTGCTATTGTGGAGCTGAGGGGATTTGAACCCCTGACCCCCTCGATGCGAACGAGGTGCGCTACCGGACTGCGCTACAGCCCCCGGCGATCCCCCACGGCGGGCGGGACCGGCGACAAGGTTAGCAGGTCGGCCAAACCAGCCGCGAACCAGATCCGGACCTACCGGTTCACCACGCGTGCCTCGTACGCCAGGCCTCGGATCGCGCCCAGAGCCGCCCGGCGCCTGACCCGGTCGCGCTGATCAAGCTGCGCGCGCAGCGCTTCCCGCCGCGCCGCCGCGCGGCGGGCCTGCTCGCGCCGGATCGCCGCCTGCTTCGCGGCGATCCACGCGGCATACTGCGCCTCCAGCCGGCGGCGGCGGCGTTCGACCAGCGCCCGGTTGCGCAGGTGCACGAGGTACGCCAGGAGCATGGCTCCGCTCAACGCGGCGCTGACCCAGAAGCCGGGGCCGACCCAGATAACTCCGACCATTTCCACGACGTTGAGGAGCACCAGCGCGGCGAGCACTCGCCGGCGGCGGTACACGGCTGGCGAGGGGCCGAGCCGGCGGGCGGCGGTACGCCGAGGTCGCCGCTGCTGGACAACCGGCGCCGCGACGGGTGCGACCCGAGCCCCAGACGGCGCAACAGACGCAACAGCCGCAACGGCGGATGGAACGAGGACGAACGAACTCGGCGGGTTCACCGGGCGGCGTCCGGGCACGGTACGGCGTCGACGGTGCGGATGAGCGCCCCCGCGGGCCAACACCCGGGCCGCCGACAGCGCCCGCTCCGCGACCAGCCGCTCCGTAGCGTCGTACCGGCGGACGAGCGCCGGCGCGAGCGCAAGGAGGCCGGCGGCCGCGAGGACGGCGAGGAGCACCGAGGTCGGCACCCTCACCCCTCCCGCTCGCCAAGTCGGTCAAGTCACAAGTGAGTAACTCTCCCGAGGTTACGGGCCGACCCGACTAAATGTTCCACGCCACGCCAACCCGACAGGCCAACACCCGTGGCGGTGGTAGCAACTCAACCGCTACGTCTCGTCAGATGTTGTCACACCGTTGGAGGTGTGGGCTCACAACGACAGGCTTCACCCGGGCGGCCAGCCAACCATTGCCAGCTAAGCCGACGCGGCCGCGCGTAAACGGTGCCAGCGCGCGAGCAGACCACCGTCGGGCGCGACATCCTCGACCGTCAGCGCGTACCCGATGTGGTCGCGCCAGGCGCCGTCGATGTGCAGGTACCGCGGGTGGTACGCCTCCTGCCGGAACCCGAGCTTCTCCACCACCCGCCGGCTCGGCGTGTTCTCCGGACGGATGTTCACCTCGACCCGGTGCAGCCCGCCCGCGACGAAGGCATGGTCCACCGCCAGTGCCAGCGCGGTCGGGATGACACCCTGGCCGGCCGCCCGGGAGTCGATCCAGTATCCGGCGTACCCGGAGCAGAACGCGCGCCGCACGATGTTCCCCAGCGTCAGCTGACCGACCAGCGTGCCGTTGAGGCACACCGCGAACGGCATGGCCGAGCCGTAACGGGCCGCGCGGCGCAGCTCGGCGTACACGGCACGGAACGCGGCCGGCGAGTTCAGCTCCTCCCAGGAGCCGTACGGGGTGGGCTCCCACGGCGCCAGCCACTCCTGGTTGAACCGCCGCGCCTCGGCCCAGGCGCGCGCGTCCCTGCGCCGGTACGGCCGGAGCATGACCGGCCCATCCGCGAGCACTACCGGCCAACCCGGTTGAGTCAACGCCGCCGATCCAGTAAGAGTACGTCCACAGTGGACCCAGCCGGCGCCGTGCTGACCTTCTCGCCCAGCACCATCAGCGCGTTCGCTTCGGCGAGCCCGGACAGGGTGTACGGGCCGCCAGCCAGCGGAGCCACGGTGTGGCCACCGCCGCGCCGCTCGGCGACGTGCGCCGGACGGAACTCGCGCAGCCCGCCGGGCGAGCTCACCGTCTCCAGCAGGTGTGCCCGGACACTGCGTCGGAACACCGGATCAGCACCGGCGAGCAGCTGGATGACCGGCCGCGCCAGCACCTCGAACCCGATCAACGCCGAACCCGGATCGCCCGGCAGGCACACGATCGGCACGCCGCCGGAGTCGGCGGCACCGCCGACCACGCCGAACCCCAGCGAGGCGCACGGGTACACCGAGATCTCGGTGAAGGTCACCGAGTTCCGCAGGCTCTCCGGCCGGCCCAGCACCCGGCGGACCATGTCGCCGGGGCCATTGCCGGTACCTCCCGTGGTGATGATGAGGTCGGCGCGAGACATCTGCTCCTCCACGAACCCGCGCAGGCCCTCGGGATCGTCGTCGCAGATGCCGGCCCGGTAGGCTAGCGCACCGGCCTCGGCCGCGGCCGCGGTCAGCGCGTGCGAGCTCGCGTCGACCACCTGGCCCGGCTGGCTGGCCCGACCCACGTCGACGAGCTCGTCGCCGGTCGCGATGACCACGACCCGCGGGCTCGGTCGTACCACCACGTGGCCGACGCCGCAGGCGGCCAGGATCGACACCAGCGCAGGTGTGACATAGGCGCCGGAGCGGGCCAGTACCGAGCCGGCGGGCAGCTCGTCGCCGGCCCGGCGCAGCCCGTGTCCGCGCTTGGGCGCGGAGTAGACCTCGACAACCGCCATCCCCTGGTCGGTCGCGGCGACCGGCACGACGACGTCCGCCCCCGCCGGCAGCGGCGCACCGGCGGCAACGGAGAAGCACGTACCGGGGCTCAGCCGCACCGGCCGCCAGCTCGCGGCGACGAGGTCTCCGACGACGTTGAGCCGCACGGGTTTGCCGGTCGCGGTGTCGCCCAGGTCTTCACAGCGCGCCGCGTAGCCGTCGATCGCGGCGTGGTCGAAGGCCGGTAACGGCGACGGGGACACCACGTCGCTGGCGAGCACGTTGCCGTAGGCCTGGGTCAGGTCGATGTCCATTGGTGGCAACGGTCGAAGACCGCGCAGCACACCGGCGAGGTAGTCGGCGAGCGGCGTCCCGGCGCGGGCAGCCAGGTCGGGCGTCGGGTCCGCCGTCTTGGGCATCGTGGTCATCCAGCCCCCTCCTCGGTGACGTCACGCCTCCACGCCACGCAGCTCCTTGCCGACGAAGTCGACCAGCCATTGCGAGAATGCCGGCCCGAGATCACGTCGCTGGCAGGCGATCTGGACCACCGCCTGGAGATAGCCGAGCGGCAGCCCCGTGTCGTACCGCACTCCCCGGTAGACGATGCCGTGCACGGGCGTACCTTCGGCGAGCATCAACGCCATCGCATCGGTCAGCTGGATCTCGCCGCCGCTGCCCGGCTCGATGCGCCGGATGGCGTCGAAGACGGTCGCGGGCAGCACGTACCGGCCGACGACGGCGAGGTTGCTGGGAGCCTGGTCCGGCGCGGGCTTTTCCACCAGGCCGGTCACCCGCACGATGTCGAGCGCGTCGGACTCGATGTCGAGCTCCGCCGGCTTCACCGAGGCGATCCCGTACCGGTCGACCTGATCCGGCTCCACCTCGATGAAGGCCAGCACGATGCCGCCCGTACGCGCCTGCAGGTCGAGCATTGCGGGCAGCAGCGGGGCGGAGTCGTCCATGAACTCGTCACCGAGCAGCACGGCGAACGGTTCCGCCCCGACGTGCAGCTCGGCGTACGACACGGCGTGGCCCAGCCCGAGCGGCTCGCCCTGCCGGCAGGCGTAGATCTCGGCGAGCTCGCACGGCCGCGTGATGGCGGCGAGCTTGTCCGTGTCGCCCTTCTCGGTGAGCCGCCGCTCCAGGTCCGGCTTGCGGTCGAAGTGGTCGACCATCGACGTCTTGCCCCGCCCGGTGACGAGCAGGACGTCGCCGATGCCGGCGGCCGCCGCCTCCTCCACGATGTACTGCAGCACCGGGGTGTCGACCACGGGCAGCAGCTCCTTGGGCACCGCCTTGGTCGCCGGCAGGAAGCGGGTCGCCAGGCCGGCGGCCGGAATGACGGCCTTCACGGCACGCATGCGGGCCACGGGCTGGGCATCGACGGGTTCAGGCTGGATCATGTCGGGAGACTATCGGTAGCAACACCACGAGCTCCTCTCCACCGTGGCGGAAGGCGAGGTCCCTTGGTGCATGCTGTCACAATCGGCGCGGTTCCACCGAAGTGGTAAGGGTGTGGCGTGCCCGTTTTTCCTGATCCGGCGCTGTCCTCGGGCGTCGCGAGCTCCGCGCGGGGCAAGGCGGAGGTTCGCGCGTCCATGCTCGCCGCCCGCCGGGCCATGCCCGCGGAGGTACGCACGAGAGCCGACGCGGCGTTGTGCACGGCCCTCGCGGCGCTGGCCCGAGGCCGCACCCGGATCACCGGGTACGTGCCGCTGACCGGCGAGCCGGGCGGGCCGGCGCTGCCTGCCGCGCTGGCCGAGGCGGTGGCCCCGGGCGAGCTGCTGCTCCCGGTGCTCGGCGCGGATCTGGACCTGGACTGGGCGCGGTATACCGGCCCGGACGGGTTGCGCCCTGCCACGCGTGGCCTGCGCGAGCCGGCCGGCCCGCGGCTCGGGGCAGCCGCGGTGGCCACGGCGGACCTGGTCGTGGTGCCGGCCGTGGCCGTCGACCGGCGCGGGGTACGGCTGGGTCGTGGCGGCGGCTCCTACGACCGGGCGCTGGCCCGGGTCGGTCCGGCGGTGCTCGTCGTCGCCGTCCTGTACGACGGTGAGCTGGTCGACCGGCTGCCGGCACAGGGACACGACCGTCCGGTCAACGGGGTGGTCACGCCCGGGGGTGGGTTCGGTCGGCTTCGGGATTGAAGCGGCCCGCCCGCTGGACGAAACGCCTTCGATGTCGCACCATTGGCACTCGGAGACTCAGAGTGCCAACCGGCGATCCCGATCACGGAGGCTCACGTGCCCACATACCAGTACGCCTGCAAGGCCTGCGGCCACCGGCTCGAAGCGGTGCAGTCCTTCACCGACGAGCCGTTGACCGAATGCCCGGCCTGCGCCGGTCAGTTGCGCAAGGTGTTCTCGTCGGTCGGCATCGTCTTCAAGGGTTCCGGGTTCTACCGCAACGACTCTCGCGCGACGCCGAAGAAGGACCTGGCCGGGGTGTCGGCCGGCAAGGAGTCAACCGGTTCCGCCGGGACTGACGCCGGGACTGACAAGGCCTCCTCGGGATCGCAGCCCAAGCCGAGCGGCGACACGAAGCCCGCCGCGGCGGCGTAGCCGCCAACGTCCAGCAGCCCGCCTACTCCCAGTGCGGGGGCCGTTCGGCCAGCAGCCGCTCGTCGTTGTCCAGCCGCCGCTCACCCCAGCCGGCGTCGGTGTCGTCCGTCGTCGTGTCGGGAAGGATGACCAGCTCCTCCACCAGGTCGACGGGTCGATCGTCGGCGCCTGCCTCGTTGTCCGGGTACGCCACGCTGGCAGCGTACCGTTGGTCCCCCACCCACCCGCATCCCGCGAGGAGCCCTCCCGAGGCGTTCGAAGCGGCCAGCCAGGAGCCGTCGCTGCCGGCCGCGGACGAGGCAACGATGGCGATGCCCGTTTCGGAGATGTTCGACGACGAGGACTAAGACGAGGACTACGAACGACGCGATAGGTTCGGCTGGTGACGATCGGCGGCCGCGACCACGACTTGCCATGGCGCCGGCCCCCCGAGGGCGGCGGCTGGCCGACCCGGCCGGACCTGGGCACCTCGGCGCCGCAGCCCGGCCGGGATCAGCCGTACCCGGGACCGCCGCCCATGCTCCCGCCGCCAGCCAGCTGGCACCCACCGATCGTGGTGGAGCCGGCGCCGCCTCGACCACTGCCAGAGCAGGACCACGACCTCATCGACGTGCAGGAGCAGAGCGCCCGCACGCTGACTATCGGCGTGGCGATGCTGGCCGGCGCCATCATGCTGGTGCTGGTGTTTCTGCTCTGTGGGCGAGCGCTGTTTTGACTAGCGACCCGTCCATTCCATGCGGGCTCCGGAGTCGCCCGTCTTGAACAGGTAATACCCGCTGGCCGAGGCGAGCCCGATCGTCACGACGATCAGCACGACCCGGATGCCAGTGGCGGCGGAGCCACCTGATGCGGCGGCCGTACCCTCGGTGGTCGCCCTCCGTGGCGCCGGACGCCGGTCCATCGTCGCCACGATCAGCAGCAGCGTCACCACGCCGAGGGCAGCCGCGACCCACACCGTCGTGGTACCTAAGGTCCTGTGCGCGTCGATCTTGGCGAGCCCATCGGCGGCCATGCCGCGGGCTGCCGACCGGGCGCGGAACGCGTCGCCCGATAACTTGGCCAGCAGCGCGCTCAGCGGTGCGACGAAGGCCAGCAGGGTCACCGCCCACCGGATCCGCGCACGCAGGAACGGGGCAAGGGCATAGACGACCGCCGCCAGGATGAGCAGCGGGATGAAGACGATCGGGGCATGCACGATCAGGGGATGGGCGGGCAGGCCGAACACTGTCTCGAACAACGAGGCCTCCTAGCGATCACGGACACCGTATGCGGGTCACCCCCGCGAGACCAGCCCCCCTGGACAGACACGCCAACCGCCGCCGCGAGGTTCAGTCACCCGCTCGGGCGGCCGGCTGTCGGCGGTCGGCTGTAACACGAGTCACAGGTGCGACAGCGGGTTCGGCACGAACGAAACCATTCAGCGTGTTGAGGCATTGGACACGGCGTGTTCTCATGGTCGCATGCACGGTGAAGAGCTTCTTCGCTCGCGAGGGCTGCGGGTGACCCGGCCGCGGCTTGCCGTGCTGCAGGTGCTGGGCGAGTCGCGCGGACACCTCGATGTCGATCAGGTCGTCGTCCGCGTCCGGGAACGGCTCGACTCGGTCTCCACCCAGGCGGTGTATGACGTGCTCGGGGCGCTTTCCCGCGCAGGCCTCGCCCGACGCGTGGAGCCGGCGGGCAGCCCCGCGTTGTTCGAGGCGCGCGCCGGAGACAACCACCACCACGTGGTGTGCCGCGGCTGCGGCATGATCGCCGATGTCGACTGCGCCGTCGGGCACGCGCCCTGCCTGGATCCCTCGAATGCCGAGGGCTTCGAGGTCGACGAGGCCGAGGTGACGTTCTGGGGCCTGTGCCCGGGCTGCCAGGCCCGCCGGGCGGCTGACGCCGAGGCCTGACCCCCTACCGGGCGGCCCGCATCTGGAACGAGCGCGCCAGCATGACGACCAGCACCACCAGTCCGGCGGGTACCGCGAACGCCCACCGCCGGCCGGCCGCCTCCGCCACGATGCCGATCAGGGCGGCGCCGACCACGAACCCGGCGTAGTTGAACAGGTTGACCCGGGCGATCGCCACGCCGCTGCCCGTCGGGTCGAGCGTCCCGGCGGTCGTGAACGACAGCGGTACCACCACGCACAGGCCGGCGCCGACGATCGCGAACCCGACGATGCCGAGCCAGGGCGTCGGCGCCACCGCGACCAGGGCCATGCCGGCCATGCCGACCAGCCCGCCGGCGGCCACCGTGCGGGCCGCACCGAACCGCTGCACGACCCGGTCGGCGCGCAACCGGCCGGCCACCTGGCAGGTGAGGTACGCCGCGAGCCCGAGCGCCGGGACTCCGCGACCGGCGTGCAGCTCGTCGCGCAGGTAGACGGCGCTCCAGTTCGAGGTCGCCGACTCGGCGATGTACATGACCATGACAGCCACGCCGATCAGGACGATGGGCCGCCACGGTATCCCCGGTGCCGCCAGCCGGTCCGGCGCCGTGCCTCCAGGTTCCGGCCGCTTGACCTCGGGCTCCGCTCCGCTCCGCCCTCGGGCGGCCGATATGGCCGACCGTTCCTGCGCCATCGGCAGCAGGAACGGGCCCACGGTCAGGGCGATCGCCGCGCCGACCGCGGCCACCACACCTAAGGCCACGGGCAGCGCCAGGTCGAGCCGGTCAGCCGCCGCCGTGGCGAGCGCTCCCGCGATGCCGGCCAGGCTCCACACGCCGTGGAACGACGCGAGGATGCTGCGGCCGTACCACCGTTGGACCGCGACGCCCTGCATGTTCATCGTCGCGTCGACCGCACCGAGCACGAGCCCCAACAGCGTCACCGCCGCGATCAGGGCGGCCCGGCTGCCGGCCAGCCCGATGCCGACCATGGCGGCGCACACGCCGAGCCCGGCCACGCGCAGCACCGGACGGCTCCCCAGCCGGGGTGCCAGGAGCCCGGCGAGCAGGCTGCCCCCGCCGGCCACCACGGGCACGGCCAGCAGGATCAGCGCCAGCTCCCCGTCGGTGAAGCCGAACTTCTGCTTGAGTGCGGGCACCTGGGTGAGGACGGCGGCGAAGCACAGCCCCTGCACCAGGTAGGCGCCGGCCACCGCGGCCCGGGCCTCCCGATGCCGCCGGGTCACCTCCACCAACACCGCCATCGGGGCTCCCGTCAGACGCGAGGACTATTCAGGTTTGCGCATCCTCCCCCGTCGAGCCCTCCGCCCACAAGCCCGCCCATGGCTCCCGCCGCGGCGCCTCGGCCCCGGCCGGACAGACCCGCCGGAAGTCGCACCACGCGCAGCCGGGGCTGGGCGCGGTGGGAAACGTCGTGTCCGGGTCGGCACCGGCGGCGAGCGCCTGCTCGGCGGCGATGATGTTGCGGGCCGCGTCCTCGGCCCGCCGCAGGTGCCGGGCCAGCGACTCCTCGGTGTGCTCGTGCCCGGCCACGGTGCCGCTGGGCAGGTGGTGCAGCTCCACCCGGCGGCAACGGCGCCGGAACACGCGCTCCGCGGCGTACGCGTAGAGCGCCAGCGCCCGCGAGCCCCGGGCATCGTCGGAGCCCACCCCGTGCCGTCCGGTCTTGTAGTCGACGATCACCAGCTCGTCGCCGACCCGGTCGATCCGGTCGACCCGCCCGGACAGGGCCAGCACCGGCGTCCGCGCGGCCACCACCCGCTCCACGCCCACCGGCTCGACCCGCGGGTCGACCTCCGCCAGGTAGGACTCCAACCACTGCAGCGCCCGCCGGAACACCGCGCGCTCCTGGGCGTCGTCGCGGTAGCCCTCGCTGACCCAGGTGGCCTGAAGCAGGCTTGGCAGCGCCGCCGGCACCCGGCGCTCCGGCGGCAGGGCATACCAGTTGCGCAGCGCCGTGTGCACGCTCGCGCCCAGCGAGTTGTGCGCCCAGGGTGGCCCCTTCTGCGGGGTCGGCCGGTCGAGGTACGCGTGCCGGTACCGCCGGGGGCAGTCCTCATAGGCCGCGAGCTTGCTCGGCGTGCACATGAAGAGCCGGGTCGGCGCCGCGAAGAGCCCGAGCTGCTCGGTCATGGCGCCGCCTCGCTCCGCAGGCTCCGCGCGGCGCCGCCATGACGTGCCAGCTGGACCTCGCTCTGCTCGGTCATGCGCCGATCCTCCCATCCGGGTATGACGATTCCGCCCGAGCGCAGCTCAGCGGTAGGCGCGGACGAACTCGCCGATCGCGTCGGCGATCAGCTGCACGGCTATCGCCGCGACCAGCAGGCCGGCGATGCGGGTGAACACCTCGATCCCGCCGGGGCGCAACAGGCGTACCACCAAGTCGGAGAACCGCAGCGCGAGCCACACCAGCAGCAGCACCGCGACGATCGCGGCGGCGATCGCGATGTAGTCGCCGGCATGGTGCGCCCGCCGCACGAAGAGCATCGTCGCCACGATCGCGCCGGGGCCGGCCAGCAGCGGCGTGCCCAGCGGCACCAGCGCCACGTTCGTCGTAGCCCCCCGCTCCGGATCGCCCGCCTTGCCGGTCAACAGGTCCAGCGCGACCAGCAGGAGCAGCAGGCCACCGGCGCCCTGCAGAGCCGGCAGGTCGATGCCGAGGTAGTGCACGATCTGCTCGCCCGCCACGGCGAACACGATGATGACGCCGCCGGCCAGCGCGACCGCCTGCCACGCCGCCCGGTTGCGCTCGCGGGGCGGGCGCAGGCCGGTCAGCGCCAGGAAGATCGGCACGGTGCCGGGCGGGTCCAGGATGACCAGCAGGGTCACGAAGGCCTCGCCGAAGAGGCGCCAGCTCACGAGGCGGCCGCCAGGATCCGCTCGTACACCTCGGGCGCCGTGGTGAGCTCGCCGAGGCGGACGCTCTTGTGCGTACCGTGAAAGTCGCTCGATCCGGTGACGACCAGGCCGAGGTCGGCTGCGAGGCCGCGCACGTGTGCCCGCTCGGCGGGCGAGTGATCGGGATGGTCGGCCTCCAGCCCGAACAGCCCGGCCGCCGCGAGCTCCACGATCAGCTCATCGGGTACGACGCGACCGCGCACCGTCGCCCGTGGATGGGCGAAGACCGGCACGCCGCCGGCCTCGCGCACCAGCCGCAGCGCCGCGAACACATCGGTGTCCTGTTTCGGTACGCGATAACGCTCCCCCAACCAGGGCGGGCTGAACGCCTCGGCGATGCTGCCGACCAGCCCGCGGCGGATGAGCGCCTGCGCGAGGTGCGGCCGGCCGACCGTGCCGCCGGCCGCGAAGTCCCGCACCTCGTCCCAGCTGACGTCCAGCCCGTCGGCGCGCATCAGCGCGACCATTCGCTCGGCGCGCTCGGTGCGGATCCCGCGCACCCGGGCGAGCTCGGTGGCCAGCCCCTCGTGGTCGGCGTCGAACAGGTACGCCAGCAGGTGCAGCGGGATCGGCGGATCAACGGCGTACCAGCGGCAGGACAGCTCCGCTCCGCGGACCAGGGTCAGGCCCGCGGGCAGCGCCGCCTCGGCCGGCGCCCAGCCGGCCGTGGTGTCGTGGTCGGTCAGCCCGATCACGTCCAGCCCGGCGGCCGAGGCGGCGGCCATCAGCTCCGCCGGCGGCATGCTGCCGTCGCTTGCCGTCGAGTGCGTGTGGAGATCGATCCGCACGCCCGAACGGTAGCCGGCAGCCGGGGATTTTGCGTTGTCTCCTGGCTCCGGCCGCTTGACCGCGGACTCCTCCGACCGGTCTGTCCCGCGAGCTTCGCCTTTCGGCCCAGACCAGTCGCCGCTGCGTCCGCTGGCGGCCGACGGCAGCGTCAACCGTTGCCGGGCACCGGCACCCCGCCCAGCTGGGCGAGGGCCGGATCGTCGGCGGCGGCCGCCTTGCCGCTCGTGGTGCACGCCGCCCAGCCCTTGTCGGTCGTGGCGACCACGATGTTCGCGCCGATCCAGATCGGTGGTCCGGTCGCCGTCTCGGCCTTGCAGGTCACGGCGTTGGGCGCTGGCTTGGCCGTGGGTGTGGCGCTGGCCGGTGGGGCACTGGCGGGCGCGCCGGAGGCGGTGATAGCGCCAGCCGGTGGTGCGTCGGCGAACACCCGCTCCAGGTCGAGCACCCGCAGCCGCGCCGCCGTCCGTACCGCCAGCCACCGCCCGGTCGGTGACAGCGCCCCGTCCACCGACTCGGGCAGCTCCAGCCCGCATTTCTTATAGATCTGGCGCAGGCCGTCGGGGGCCGGGTCGAACATGGCGAGGCAGTCCTCACCCCGTCCCGGCACCCGGCCGATCACGGCGGACTTGTACCCGCCGTACAGCGTGGAGATCTTGTCGACCCAGGTCGGCGTGTACAGGTGCCCGATCGGCCAGAAGTCGAACCGGTACCGCTTGGCTTCGATCGCCTGTCGCAGCAGCACCCGCGGACCCGCGAAGCCGATCGGCTCGACTCCCTGCGGCGCGGTCGTGTAGTCGCGGTCGGTGACGGCGCCCTCGGCCGTCAGCTTTGCCGCGTAGATGGTCACGTTGGCCACCTTGGGATCGGCCATCCGCCACGCGACCCGGGTGCCGTCGGGCGAGACGGCCACATCGGTGCCCTCGATCTGCAGATCGATGCTCGAACCATTGGTGCTGAGCAGGCGGACACCGCTGTCCCCGGCATACAGCCAACCGGCGGACACCCGGTGGATCCACGTCACCGTGCCAACCTCGGAGAGGGCGATATGCCGGCCGTCAGCGGTCCACAGCTCCTGCCCGACCCGTACGTCCATGGTGTTGACCGTCTGGTCCTGCAGCCCGCCCTCGGCCGGGATGGCGTTCGGCGCTGGCTGGCCAGCGTCGAGGACGTACCGCAGGACGCCACCGGACGCGGTGAACACGAGGAGCATCGCGACCGCGGTGGCCGCCATGCCCCGGCGGCGGCGGATGGCTTTGGCACGCCGGATCGCCTCGTCCGCCGGGTCGGCCATGGCCGGGAGCGTGCGCGTACGCGCCACGAATGCGGCCCGCAGCTCATCCTCGATCATGGTCATTGCCCTTCTCCAAGTGCCATCTTCCCGGGTGCGGTGGCCGCCGGCTCCAGCGACACCACCCGCCGCACGATTGTCGGTCCGATCGCGACCGTGGGCGGGTCGGGGTCACGCCGCGCGGCGGGCTCGATGCCTTCGTCGGCCAGCTTGCGCCGCAACGCGGCGAGCGCCCGGGAACACTGGCTCTTGACCGTACCCACGGAGACGCCGAGCAGGCGGGCGGTCTGCATCTCGGACAGGTCCTCGTAGAACCGCAGCACGAGCACGGCGCGCTGCCGGGTCGGCAAGGCCTGCACGTGGCGCCACAGGGCATCGCGCTCCGCTCGTTCGTCGACCCGGTCGGGGTACGACCGCTCGGGCAGCACCGCCGTGGGCCGCTCCCCGTGCCATCGCCGGCGCCACCAGCTCGTGGCGGTGTTGATCAGCACCCGGCGGGCGTACGGCTCGGCCGCCTCGATCGCGCCCAGCCGGCGCCAGGCGACATAGGTCTTGGTCAGCGCGGTCTGCAACAGGTCCTCGGCGGTGGCCCAGTCACCGGCGAGGAGGTACGCGGTCCGTAGCAGCGCAGCCTTCCGGGCCGCGACGAAGTCACGAAACTGGACATCGATTGTGCCCGAGTCCCCCACCCGACCCTCCCCGCCACCCCGTGTGCGACCGCAAGCCGCCCGCGAGAGTTGGACGCGCGGCTCACCAAGAAAGGTTGTCAGATTCATGCAAATGAAATGTTCGCGCTCGCGCCGCTCGCGCGGCGCACGGACCCGACACGCGCCCCGGCGGGCGCGGTCTGGACCGAGGAGCCGCTCGGGCTTCGCCCGGCGGCGACGAGGGAAGACCGTGCCTGACGAGCCGGGGCGCCGGGCGAGCGCAGGCGAGCCCCAATACCTATGTGCCGTCTTCGGCGCGGACTTCCTCGGCTGCCCTGCCTAGCCGGGCCTCGACGGCCTCAGGCTCGTACATCTCCTCGACGATGCGCAGGTACAGCTCGTTGGGGTTGGGCAGGTTGCTGATCTTGCGAAGCGCCTGCTCCTGGCCTGCTGACTCCAGCTCGAAGTGGCCGTAGTTGAGGACGCGGCCCAGCGGCGACTGCACGTACTTCATGTCTGTCACCCGCAACAGCGGCATCATCGCCACGTTGCGGGTGATGATGCCGGAGACCACCATGACGCGCTTGTTGGTGAGGATGAACCGGTCGAACCACCAGTCGCCGACCCGCCACGCGATCCAGCTCAGCACCGCGGCGTACACCAGGATCGCCACGGTCACCAGGGAGTCGGCGTTGTGCTTGGCGAGCCAACCGGTCGCATACCCCATGATGAAGGTCGCCGCGACCCCGATACCGATCTCCTTGGCCAGCTGCACCCAGTGGCGCTTCCATTCGCCGCGGAACTTCTCGGTCGGGAAGAGGTAGCGGGCAACCATCGCGCTGGGCTCGTCCTCCAGCGGCAGCGCGCGGCGGGTCGAGGCCAGCGGCGGACCGGTCGGGGCGCGCAGGCCGGCGAGCTCGTCCTCGGCGATGGTCACCGGTTCGTCGACCACGTAGTACGCCCCGGCGGTGCCGATGAAATGATCCTCGGCGCTGGGGCGCGGGCCGGTGGGCCGGCCTTCGGCGTCGACCGACGGGATCTGCTCGGTGTCACCTTCGCGCCGCGGCGGGCTGCCAGATTGATCGCCCGGTTGGTTGCCGGGCCGGTCGGGCCCGGAGGGATCGCTCGTGGTCATCGGTCAGGTAACCAGGCTCGCGAAGAAGTCGCCGAAGCTCACGGCGATGTCTTTGAGGCCGCCGCCGAGTGACTTGAGCATCTGTGCGGCACCTTGGGGCCGGGTAACGACGAAGAAGATCAAAAATGCAACAATTGCCCAGGTGAGGACCTTCTTGACCATCTGCGGCCATCCTCTCGCACGGTCCCGGTACCCAGCTGCGGAGTACACAGCGTATCAGTTGGGCGCCTTACGGTGAATCTGTGCTATTGGCGCCCGACTCGGAGGATGATCCTAGTCGTACCTGTCTACGCCACCCCGACTACGCCGCGCCGTGAAGATAGGGCGAGGGCGCGCCGTAGACCATCTCCGCCGGAACGCTGTCGACCAGGTCGTGCAGCACGACGTTCTCGGCGAGCAGGTAGCCGGCTGGAGCGGGCCAGGCTACCGCGTAGAGCCACAGCCCGCGGGCTTCGCCGACGTATGCGCTCCGGTCGTCGGCGGACTTGACCGCCCACAAGGCTGTCGGCCAACCGTCGGCTTTCACCTTGGCGTGGGCGGCCGTCGACTCGAGCTCGCTTTCCAGGTACGGGCCTGGGTCCGGCCCTGGAATGCCGGCGAAGCGGGTACCCAGACCGACGCCGGGCTCCTCGGCCACCAGCACGATGTCGGCGGGGCCCCGGTGCAGCGGCGCCGGGCCGCTGCAGGCCACCACGGTCGCCCGTACCCCGGACCGCTCGTCGCCGACCCAGGCGACGCCGGTCACGGTCCAACCGGGCAACGGAGGCCACGGGCACCACATGGGCATAGGGCCGCCGCTGGCTGGATGGGAGCGCACCTTCGCCCGTACCGACTCGACGATCTCCTGGCCGATGTGCTGCGCCACGTGCAGGGGCAGCACCGCGCCGTCGGAGTCGCACCGCCAGTCGCTGTTCATGAGGTCGGGCGGCCGCACCGGCCCACCGCACCGTGGACAGCTGACCACCACGCCCATAACGCTTACGGTGCGTCGGAACCGGTCCGCCAGTCAAGCGACTCCCGGCTTTCGCCCCGACAACCATGCGAACATAGCCATAGCGACGCTGGTGGCGAGGTTGAAGCTGGACACGCCGGCCCGCATCGGCAACCCGACCAGCTCGGTCGCTCGGCCCCGCAGCTGCGGGGAGATGCCCTGCCGCTCGGACCCGAACGCGAGCAACGCGTCGTCGCCGATGGCGACCGACCTGATGTCGGCTCCGTGCGGATCCAGCACGTACAGGGGCCCGTCTGGCAGGCTGCCGAGGGCGAGCCGGTCGACCGCGGTGGCGAAGTGCAGGCCGGCGCTGCCCCGGATCGCGGCAGGATGCCACGGATCCAGCTCACCGATGGTGATCACGCCGGTGGCGCCGAACCCGGCCGCGACCCGGATGACGGCGCCGACGTTGCCGAGGTGGCGGGGATGGTCCAGGACCACCACCGGGGCCTGCCGGCCCGGGGCGGCCAGGGCCGCGCGGTTGGCCTGGACGCTCGGCCGTACCGCGAGCGCGGCGACCCCGGTCGGATGGACCCTCGGGACCAGCTCGGCCAGCGCCGCTCCGGTGACCTCGACGGCCCGTGCCTCGAGCACGTCGACGACGTCCGCCGCGAGCGCCCTGGCCAGCCCGCCGAGCGCGGCCTTGTCGGCGGTCAGGATGATCCGCAGGTCCGCGCCGAACCGCAGGGCGTGCTTCACCGCGTGAAAGCCGTCGACCAGCACGACCCCGGACTGGCCGGCGACCTCCCGCCACTGCCGCTCAGGCGGCGCGGTAGAGATCACGGGACCCCGAGCGCGGCGGCGAGCTCGTCGAGGAACATCCGCTCGGCGGGGCTCACCGGCGTACGACCGCCAAGCCCGAACGCTCGCACGGCGGCGCACACGGTCCTGGCGATGTCTAACAGCCAGCGGCGGTACGCCGCGGCGTCGGGTGCCGGCGTACGGTCGGCGAGCAGCCAGCCGGCGGCCCGGCACTCGGCCAGCACCCCGGCGACGCGCGCCGGCGGGTCGGTGAGCTCCGCGGCGCCGGGCAGGTCGTCGGGTTCGGCGTAGATCGCCGCGACGATGTCCCGGACCAGCCGGCTCGGCGAGGTACGGCCGGCGGCAATCGCTTCGATGCCGGCCAGCCCTTCGGCGACGGTATGCCTGGTGGTGTCGTCGTTGATGGACGCCGCCGCGACCAGCACCCGGCGCGGGAGCCGTACGAGCAGGTCCCACTCTGCCGGGGCGAACTGCACGGCCGAGACGATCGATGAACGGCCCGGTATCCGGGAGCGGTCGGGCGTTGGTTTGATCGGCATGTCGACCTCCCAGCGTCAGCTTATGACGCAGGTCACCGGACGGCTCCGGCTACCGGACCACCGCTACCGGACCACGTAGCAGCTCCAGCCGTCGTACGTACCGCCGTGGGCCTCGACGCTGCCCCGGACCGACCAGGTCAGCTCGTGCAGGTCCGGCGGGGCGACCGGGTCGACCCGGACCGCCTCCAGCAGGTACTCCGTGTCGTCCTGCCGCTCGACCTTGACCTCGAAGCCCTGCTGGCGCAGCTCGCTCGCCGCAGCCCCGGCATCCTCGGCGGCGGTGAAGAAGCCGGTGTGGTCCACCGGCCGTGGCGGGTCCAGCCGGTCCCCCTCGCTGGTCAGGGCCTGCACCACGCCGAGGTCGCCCACGATGTGCCGCTGCCGCTCGTCGGGCGCCAGCACGTCCCGCACGTACTCCCAGCCCGGGTCCGCGGCGGTGGTCGCCTCGACGGTCAGCCTGGCGGCCACCGGCGGCGGCGCGGCCGGGGGCTTGGCCAGGTAACAGGTGAGCCGGGCGGTACCGGCGGTCAGCACCCGCCCGACGTACGCGCCGCCGAGCCTGCCGGCCACGTTGACCACCTGGTCCTCGACCGCCTGGATGACCTGCAGCTCGTGGGCGGCCGGCATCCCGTCGTCGCCGGCTTCGGGCAGCCGGATCGACAGGTCCAGGCGCGTCGGCAGGGCCGGCACCGGGCCGGCGTCGACCGCGCCGAGGTCGACGAAGTACATCGCGAACCGTCCATCGACCTCGCCGGGGAAGACCGCCCAGTCCTCGTCCCAGCGAGCCTTGCGGCGACCGAACAGCGGCATGGCGACTACTCCGACACCGGGGTGGGGAAGCTCGGCAGCTCAGGTCCGGCGTACTCCTTCTTGGGCACCATCACCCGGCGCCGGAAGACGCAGATCAGCGTGCCGTCCTGCTTGTAGCCCCGGGTCTCCACAGTGACTACGCCCCGGTCGGGCTTGGACTCCGACTCCCGCCGGTCGAGCACGGTCGTCACGCCGTAGATCGTGTCGCCGTGGAACGTCGGCGCGGTGTGCCGCAGCGACTCGACCTCGAGGTTCGCGATCGCCTTGCCGGACACGTCGGGCACCGACATGCCCAGCAGGACGGAGTACACGTAGTTGCCCACGACCACGTTGCGCTTGAACTGCGTCGACGTCTCCGCGTAGTGCGCGTCGAGGTGCAGCGGATGGTGGTTCATCGTGAGCAGGCAGAACAGGTGGTCATCGGCCTCGGTCACGGTCTTGCCGGGCCAGTGCCGGTAGACGTCGCCGACCTCGAACTCCTCGAAGTACCGACCGAACTGCATACGTCTACCCTCACGGTCAACCGGCAGATGTCCGGGTACGAGCATGCCGCAGACGCAGACGCAATGAGCGGCGGGGCCCTCCCCGGCGCCCGCCGCCCACGCTGTGTTACGAAGCATCTTTCACGAACGTCGACGCTGCGTATAGAGACGTTCCTCACACTTTATCAAACCGTGAGGTTCCATAAAGGAATTCCTGCACCGATTGAGCTATGCGGAGTAGCACAACGTGAGCGAAGTAACACTACCCTCAGTAACAACCGGCAAAGCGGACGACGCGCTCAATCGTCGCGGCCGAAGGGTGCGGCTGGCGGTCACCGCGGCCACCGCCGCGTTGTTGCTGGCCGGCACCGCGATCGGTGATGACGACCACTTCCCGTTCGGGCCGTTCCGGATGTACGCCACCACCAGCCGGCCGGACTCGCCCGTCGCCGACACCCGGGTCGAGGCCATCGACGCCACCGGCGCACGGGTGCGGCTGACCCAGCAGAACACCGGTATCCGGCGGGCCGAGATCGAGGGCCAGCTCGACCGGTTCGCGGGCGACCCGGCATTGCTGCGCGCCGTCGCCCAGGCGTACGCCGCCCGCAACCCCGCCGCGCCGCCGCTGGTCCGCGTCGCGATCGTGGTCCGCTGGCACGAGCTGCGCGGCGGCCGACCGACCGGGGCGTACCGCGACGAGGTCCGGGTGGTCTGGGAGGCGGGTCGATGACCGCCGTCGTCGGGCGCTGGCTTACCGAGCCGGTGCCGCGTGGTCGCGTCGCGGCCTTCCGGTCGCTGGTGTACGCCTTTGTCGCCGCTGACCTGGTCGTCTTCACGCCGTGGGTACGCGCGCACGCCAACGTGCCGGGCGAGCTGTACCGGCCGCTGCTGGCCGGCCGCCTGCTGCACCTACCCGTACCGACTCCGCTGCTGGTCAACGCCTTGTTCTGGGCGCTGCTCGGCGCGTCGCTGGCGGCCGCCACCGGCCGGGCGCCGCGCGCACTCGGCTGGGCGGTGTTCCTCGGGTACGCCGAATGGATGATCATCGCGATGAGCTACGGCAAGGTCGACCACGATCGGTTCGGCCTGCTCGTCGCCCTGGCGGTGCTGCCGACGGCCGGCCCGGCACGGCACGGCGAGACGGCGTTGACCGAACGCGGTGGCTGGGCGCTGCGGGCGACACAGCTCGCGGTCGTCGCGACGTACCTGCTGTCGGCCGTGGCGAAGCTGCGCTTCGGGGGCATCGAGTGGCTCACCGGCGCCACCCTCACCCGAGCGGCGGTGCGCCGGGGTACGGCGCTGGTGAACCCGCTGGTCGGGCTGCCCGGCGCGCTAACGGTCACCCAGTTCGCCATCGTGGCGTTCGAGCTGACCAGCCCGCTGGTGTTCGTCCTGCCGCGGCGGGCGCGGTACCTGATGATCGCCGGCTGGTACGCCTTCCACCTGATCGTCTTCGCCACGATCACGATCGCGTTCCTCCCGCACCAGGTCGCCATGGCCAGCTTCCTGCCGCTGGAGCGGGTCCGCCTGATCCGCGGGCGCCGGGGTCAGGGCCGGGGTCAGGGCCGGGGTGAGGCTGCCCACTCGGGGAATCCGCACCCGGTGCGGGGTCGTTGGCCAAGTCGGGTAATCACTTCAGATCGGAGACTTTGGATATGGCCACGGTGACGCTGTCCTCGGCGAACTTTGCCGAGGTGATCGGCCGCGACGGGATCGTGCTGGTGGACTTCTGGGCGGACTGGTGCGGACCGTGCCGGGCGTTCGCGCCGGTCTACGAGCAGGCGTCGGAGGAGCACCCGGACATCGTGTTCGGCAAGGTCGACACCGAGGCCGAGGTGGACCTCGCCGCCGAGTTCGAGATCCGCTCCATCCCGACGGTCATGGCGGTCCGGGACGGCATCATCGTGTACGCACAGCCCGGTGCCCTGCCGCCGCAGGCGCTGGAGTCGCTCATCACGCAGGTCCGCGCGCTGGACATGGACGAGGTTCGCGAGCACGTCAACGCCGCCACCGCGTAGCACTGGACAGCCCAGTCGTACGTATGTTCGAATAGCTGGGTGCGCTGGGAGAACCTTCAAGCCGGTATCGGGGCCGACTCGGAGGTAGCGCGGGCGGCGCTGCCGCTCGCGCTTCCCGGCGCCGTCATCCGGACCTTCGACACCCCGGCCTTCGCCGGCATGACGTTCTACGAGATCCGCGCGAAGTCAATCATCAACCGGGTGCCGAGCGCCTCGCGCGTGCCGTTCGAGTGGACGGTCAACCCCTACCGCGGCTGTTCCCACGCGTGCGTCTACTGCCTGGCCGGCGACACTCCGGTTCTCATGGCCGACGGGCGCACCCGGCCCCTGGCCGAGCTGCGGGTCGGCGACGAGATTTATGGCACCGAGCGCGCCGGCACCTACCGGCGCTTCACGCTCACCCGCGTCCTCGCCCACTGGTCGACGGTCAAGCCGGCGCACCGGGTCACGCTGGAGGACGGCACGCAGATCGTGGCGAGCGGAGACCACCGGTTCCTCACCGACCGGGGATGGAAGCACGTCACAGGTCGCGACCAGGGAGCCGGCCAGCGACCGCACCTGACGCCGGGCACCAAGCTGCTGGGCACGGGCGCGTTCGCGGAAGCCCCCAAGGACTCGGCCGACTACCGGCGCGGCTACCTCTGCGGGTTCATCCGGGGCGGCGGCCACCGGGCCGGTGGCGAGGGCGAGGCCCTGGCGCGAGCCCGGCAGCACCTGGCCGACCTCGGCCCGCAGGCCGCCAGCGTGCTCGCCGAGGTGGCCCACTGGCCCGAGCCGGCCGGGCTGGACTGGTGCAAGGGGTTCCTCGCCGGCATGTTCGACGCCAAGGGAAACCAGCGCGACCGGGTGGTGCGCATCGCCACGGCAGACCCCGAGGTCGTCGGCTGGTTCACCGCCTGCCTGCGCCGGCTCGGCTTCGACGCCGGCATCGACGACAGCAACCGAGGCACCGTCGTCACGACCGTCCGGCTGCGCGGTGGCCTGCCGGAGACCTTGCGGTTCGTGCTCACCGTCGACCCCGCGGTCGGCGCCAAGCGCTCGATCGCCGGCCACACCGTCAAGAGCGGCGCCCGCCTGCGGGTCGTTAACGTCGAGCCACTCGGGCTGGACCTGCCGATGTTCGACATCACGACCGGCACCGGCGACTTCATCGCCAACGGGCTGGTCAGCCACAACTGCTTCGCCCGCAACACCCACACATATCTCGACCTGGACCCTGGGCACGACTTCGACACCCGGGTGATCGTCAAGGTCAACGCCGGGGAGCTGCTGCGCCGGGAGCTGGCCGCACCGAGGTGGACCGGGGCGCACATCGCCATGGGCACCAACGTCGACTGCTACCAACGCGCCGAGGGCCGGTACCGGCTGATGCGGGAGATCCTCGCGGCCCTGCGCGACCACGCCAACCCGTTCTCGATCCTGACCAAGGGCACGCTCATCGTCCGCGACGTCGACCTGTTGCGCGAAGCAAGCTCGGTCACGTCGGTCGGCGTCTCGATGTCGGTCGGCTTCGTCAACGAGGCGCTGTGGCGCTCGGTGGAACCCGGCACGCCGAGCCCGGCTCGGCGCCTTGACGCCATCCGCCAGCTCTCCGACGCGGGCTTCGCGGTCGGTGTGCTGATGGCGCCCATCCTGCCTGGTCTCACCGACACGGCCGAGGAGATCGACCGTACCGTCGCCGCCATCGCGGCGGCCGGCGCGGCCAGCGTCACGCCGCTGGCGCTGCATCTGCGCCGGGGTGCGAAGGAGTGGTACACGGCCTGGCTGGCGCGCGAGCACCCGAACCTCCTGCCGCGGTACCGCGAGCAGTACGGCGACCGGGCTTACCTGCCCGGCTCCTACCAGCGCGAGCTGGCCGCCCGGGTCAGGCACGCGGCGCGGCGGCACGGCCTGGACACCAGCGTGGCCAACACCGCCCGCCTGGTCGCCGAGCCGGCACCAGCCCGGCCGCAGCCGGCCGAGCAGCTCAGGCTGTTGTGACGGGCGATGGGCCTACCGTCACGCGGCCCAGGGTGATCAGTTGGGTGAGCTGGTCGTCGGGTTGCGGGCGGCCGAAGAGCCAACCCTGGCCGAGATCGCACCCGATGGCGTGCACCCGCTGGGCTTGGACGGCGGTTTCGATGCCCTCGACGGTGGTCGTCAACCCCAGGGTGCGAGCCAGGGACACGAAGGTGGTCAGGATGGCCTCGTCGGTCGGGTCCGGCGGACCGGGCGAGCGGAGGCCCTGCACGAAGCTGCCGGCGAGCTTGAGGCCGTGGACTGGTAGCGCGCGCAGGTAGGCGAGGTTGGAGTACCCGGTGCCGAAGTCGTCGATGGCCAGGCGTACCCCGAAGTCCGCTAGCGCTTGAAGGGTGTGCAGCGTCTCATCGTCGGTACCCATCGCGGCGCTTTCGGTGATCTCGAGCTGGAGCTGGCCCGGTGGCAGCCCGCTGCGGCGAAGGGTGGTAGCGACATCGGCGACCAGCCCGGGGTGGCGGATCTGCAGGGCGGACAGGTTGACGCTGACGAATGGCGCGGCCGGTGTCAGCCGAAGCCAGCGGGCGGCCTGCCGGCAGGCCAGCTCCAGCAGCCGGCTGCCGAGCGCGACGATCAGCCCGGTGTCCTCGGCAAGATCGACGAAGCGGTCCGGGGTGAGCACGCCGAGCTGAGGGTGGCGCCATCGGGCCAGCGCTTCCATACCGCGGATGGTTCCATCGGCGATGTCGACCAGCGGCTGGTAGTACAGGACGAACTCGTCGCGGTCCAGCGCGGCGGGCAAGGCGGCGGCCAGCTTGTAGCGGGCGATGTCGCGGGCGCTGCGTCTCGGGTCGAACAGCGCCCACCGCGCCTTGCCATTGGCCTTGGCCCAGTACAGCGTGATGTCCGCGGCTCGCATCAGGTCCGCCGGGTTGGTGGCGGCGACGAGCCGTTCGACGATCCCGATGCTCGCCGAGATGGACAGCCGCCGCCCGTCGACGTGGATCGGTTCGCCCAGCTCGGTGAGCACCCGGTCGGCGACCTTGACCGCGTCGTCAGGGCAGCTGGTGTGCTCGACCAGGACGACGAACTCGTCGCCGCCCAGGCGGGCGATCAAGTGCCCGAGCTCGGCGGCCATCGCGGCCAGCCGCTCGGCGACGGCGACCAGCATGTGGTCTCCGACGTGATGGCCCAGGCTGTCGTTGACGGCCTTGAACCCGTCGAGGTCCACGAAACAGACCCCGAGCCGGGCCATCTGCCGTGGATCGGTGAAGATCTGGTCAAGCCGTTCGGCGAACAACGCCCGGTTGGGCAGACCGGTGAGGGGATCGTGCATCGCCTCGTGCCGGAAGCGTGCCTCACTGGCCCGCAGGGCCCGCTCGGCCTGCTCGCGTGCCATGAGGGCCGCGCACCGGATCTCCTCCTGCTCGTCGAGCGTACGGTCGTTCATCGCGCGGCAGTACCCGGCGATCACGGTTTCCAGGAGGCTCGACAGCCGGCGGCGGGGACCCTCGCCGGTGAGCCCGAGGTCGGACAGCAGGCGGTCGTGGATCACCCCGACGGTACGGCCCAGGCCCTCCGGAGCGTCGATGTCCGCCGCGACGAGGGCGGCTCCGATGTCATAGCCGTCTGAGGTGGAACCGGACGGTTCGGCGCACAGGGCGGCAGCGAGCCGCTCGGTCAGCCCGAACAGAAACTCGTCGATCTCGGCCCGGGTCATCGGGACATAGCTGGTACCGTCGACCGCCCGCGCCCAGGCGTGAGCGAAGTTCCGAAGGCCGTGCGGCGCCGGGGTCACGGCTTGCGCCCCGCGCCGACCAGCATGATTGACCGTTCCGGGTGGTCGTCGGCGTCTTCCGGGGCGTCCGGACGCCACTGCGGCGCCCAGACGACGCCGGGCTCCACCAGCTCGAAGCCGGCGAACAGCCGCTCCACCTGCACCCGGGTACGCAGCGTCGCCTGGACGCCGCTGCGCCGTAACACCTGGACGCCCTCGGCGGCCACCTCCGGCCGGCTCTCCGACGTCCCGTGGGAGATCACCAGGTAGCTGCCCGGGGCGACCGCATCGCGCAGCTGGGCGATGATCCCGGCCGGGTCGTCCTCGTCGGAAACCTGATGCAGCATCGCCACCAGCAGCACCGCGATCGGCTGGTCGAAGTCGAGCAGCCGGCGGACCTGCGGGTGGCCGAGGATCTGTTCGGGCCGGCGCAGATCCTCCTGCAGGACGCCGACCCGCCCGTTGCCGGCGAGGATCGCGCGGCTGTGCGCCACCGCCACCGGGTCGATGTCGACATACATCACCCGCGCGTCCGGCGCGACCCGCTGTGCGATCTCGTGCACGTTGCCCCGAGTCGGGATGCCCGACCCGATGTCGAGGAACTGCCTGACTCCCGCATCGACCAGAAAGCGCACAGCCCGGCGCAGGAACGCCCGGCTCGCCTGCGCCTGCGCTACGAGATCCGGCACGGCGACGATCAGCTGCCGGAACAGCTCACGGTCCACGGCGAAGTTGTGCGACCCGCCGAGCGCGTAGTCGTACAGCCGTGCCGCACTCGGCCGCTCGATGTCGACGCCTACCGGTGCCCAGCTCGGCCGCTCCATGGGCTGCCCTTCCCGTACCGCCGGACCCCCGCAGACTGTAGGAATATCGCACACAGCCACCGGTACGCTACAGACAATCGCGTGAACATTTCGGCGGACATACCAGAATGCTCACGCGATCGAGCGGCTCAACCGGTCAGGCCTTCCGCCCCACGCCGGCGTGCATACACAACAGGGCCGGGTTGTCGCCGGCCGTTCCCGGTGCGTCCGGACGCCACTGCTCGACCGGCACCAGGCCTGGCTCCACCAGATCAAAGCCGGCGAAGAACCGCGCTACCTCGGCAAGGCTGCGCGGGTTGGCGAACGTGTCCGACCATCCACCATCCGGCGTCGCACCGCCTGGCCCGTTGCCCGATGTGAGGTGCGACAGCACCAGGTAGCTGCCGGGTGCGAGCGCGTCGTGCAGCTTGTGCATGATGCCGGCTGGATCATCCGAGTCCGGGATGAAATGCAGCATCGACACCACAAGCATCGCCGTCGGCCGGGAGAGATCGAGCAACCGTCGAACCTCCGGGTGCTCCAGGATCTGTTCGGGACGGCGCGCGTCCTGCTGGATCGCGCGACGGCCACCGGGTCGATGTCGACGTAGACGACCCGCGAGCCCGGTGCCATCTGCTGCGCGATCTCATGTACGTTTCCGCGGGTGGGTACGCCAGACCCGAGGTCGAGAAACTGCCTGACCCCCACATCGACCAGAAACCGCACGGCCCGGCGCAGAAAGGCCCGGTTGGCCTGCGCCACCAGCGGTACGTCGGGAACCATCGCGATGAGCTGGCGCGCCGCGTCCCGATCCGCCGCGAAGTTGAGCGAACCTCCCAAGAGATAGTCGTAGATACGCGCCGGGCTTGGCCGGGCAACATCGATGCCGCCGGTCAGGTCGACGGGGTCCACGCGCGCGTTCCTCCCGGCTGCTCATCGCATGGTGTCAATGCTCTCGGTCCACACTATCGACAACCCGGCCGGCGAACGCCCACCGGGTTGGCGAGCCGTTGAAGTCGTCATGCTTGAGCGCGAAGGCCCAGCGCGGCCGGATGCGGACCGTCGCGTTCACCGCCGGGTCGAGGAAGTCGATCCCATAGTCGACCTCATACTTCGCGTTGCTGCGGGCCAGGAACGCCGCGATGCGGTCCAGGTCGGTGACCACCTCGGCGGTCCCCTCCAGGACGACGGGATCGGCGGCATCTTCGGTCGTCGCCGCACAGTGCGGGTTGGCGCGCAGGTTACGGATCTTCCGGGAGCCCAGGCTGCTGGAGAACCAGAGCGACGCCTCATGCCACACCGCCCAGACCGGCATCACGTGCGGCCGCCCGTCCGGACGTACGGTGGCGACCCAGTAGTTCCGCGCGGCGGCCAGCCGCTCCTCCGCCCACGACCACGGCAGGAGGCCGCTGCCCTGGTCAGGGCCGACGATGCCGTACCCCGGCATGTATGGCCGCGACGGCCTAGGTCCGGTCATGCCGGCAGCCTATGCGCGGTGTGACACCTACCGCGCCCGATACTCCCGCAGCAGGCCCCGCGAGATGATCGTCTTCTGGATCTCCGAGGTACCCTCGCCGATGAGCAGGAACGGCGCCTCCCGCATGAGCCGCTCGATCTCGTACTCCTTGGAGTAGCCGTACCCGCCGTGGATACGGAACGACTCCTGCACCACCTCGGCGCAGTACTCGCTGGCGAGCAGCTTGGCCATGCCGGCCTCGACGTCGTTGCGCTGGCCGGCGTCCTTGAGCCGGGCCGCGTTGACCATCAGGGCATGGGCCGCCTCGATCTTGGTCGCCATCTCGGCGAGCTTGAACGCCACGGCCTGGTGCTGCGCGATCGGCTTGCCGAAGGTGACCCGCTGTTGGGCGTACGCGATCGCGAGCTCGAACGCCCGGATCGAGATCCCGCAGGCGCGGGCCGCGACGTTGACCCGGCCGACCTCGATGCCGTCCATCATCTGGTAGAACCCGCGCCCCAGGCCGGCCTCGCCGCCGAGCACGCTCGACGCCGGTACGGCGTGCCCGTCGAGCACCATCTCGGTGGTCTCGACGCCCTTGTACCCCATCTTCTCGATCTTGCCGGGGATCGTCAGGCCCGGTGCGGTCTCGCCGAAGCCCGGCTCCTTCTCCAGCAGGAACGTGATCATGTTGCCGTACGGCGAGTCGGCGCCGAGGTCGCTCTTCACGAGCGTGGCGACGACCGCGGAGTACGCCCCGTTGGTCAGCCACATCTTCTGTCCATTGAGGACGAAGCCGTCGCCGGTGCGGTCGGCCCGGGAACGGATCGCGGCCACGTCGGAGCCGCAGCCCGGCTCGGACATCGAGAACGCGCCCCGGACCTCGCCGGTGGCCAGCTTCGGCAGCAGCCGCGCCTTCTGGTCGGCGGACCCGTGCTGGGAGATCAGGTACGCCACGATGAAGTGCGTGTTGACGATCCCCGAGATGGACATCCAGCCCCGCGACAGCTCCTCGACGACCAGCGCGTAGGTCAGCAGCGACTCGCCGAGCCCGCCGTACTCCTCGGCGATCGTCAGGCCGAACAGGCCCATCTCGCGCATCCCGGCGACGATCTCGCTCGGGTACACGTCGTCGTGCTCAAGCCGCTGGGCGTGCGGAATGATCTCCTTGTCGACGAACTCCCGCACCGTCTCCAGGATGGATTGCTGGACATCGGTCAGGCCCGGCGTCTGGGCGAGGCGTGGCACGGCGAGCCTCCGTAACGGTCGACGGGTTACCGATGAGTATGAACCGCCCGGAGACCGTGCGGGCTGTGAACCCCCTCACCGAACCCCCTCACCGACGAACCCCTCACCGGCGCGCGGTTTGGTGACCGTCGATAGCGGGAACCTGACTCCGATGACGCAGTCCCGGACAGCGCAGTCCACCGGCGTCAACGCGCTGGCGGTCGTCGCGCTCATCTTCGCGTTCGTGTTCGCGCCGCTGGGCATCGTGCTCGGACACGTGGCCAGGCGCCAGATCAACCAGACGGGCCAGCGTGGCGGCGGTATCGCCACCGCGGCGCTGGTCATCGGGTACCTCGCCCTCGCCCTGGGTCTCGTGCTGGCCGGTGTCGCGGCGTTTGGCGGGGGCGGTGGCGCCAGCCCCGGCGGCGGAGGCGGCTACTAGCGCCTCAGCGGTACTGCGCCTCGCGGACGCTGTTGCCGCCGTCGACGACGAGCATCTGGCCGGTGATGTACGAGGCGGCCGGCGAGCACAGGAACGTGATCGTCGCCGCCACCTCGTCGGGGGTCCCTGGGCGCCCCATGGGCGTACCGAAGCCGTGCTTGAGCTCGACGAGCGTGGACGCGCCGGTGTGGATGATCCCGGGGGCCACGGCGTTGACCGTGATGCCGTCGGCGACCAGCTCCATGGCCAGCGCGCGGGTGAGCCCGACGACGCCGGCCTTGGCCGCGGCGTACCCCGCCTCGGCGGGCAGGGCGTTGACCGGCCCGGCAGTGGCCGCCAAGTTGACGATCCGGCCCCAGCCATGTTCGGCCATGCCGCCGACGAAGGCCCGGCTGACCAGGAACGCGGTGCTCAGGTTGCGGTCGATCTCAGCGCGCCACTCGTCGTAGGTGAGCTGCGCGACCGGCCGCAGCACCTCGGGGCTGGCCTTGCTGGCCAGACCCGCGTTGTTGACCAGGATGTCGACGGTGCCCAGCTGCTCGCCGATCGCGTCGGCGAGCGCACCGACCTCGGCCTCGACGGTGAGGTCGGCCACGAAACCGGTGACGCCCAGCTCGCTGGCCCGGTCGTGGATGCGCCGGGTGGTGGAGACGATGGCGACGGTGGCGCCGAGGGCGCGCAGGCGGCGGGCGGTGGCATAGCCGATGCCGTCCGGGCTGCCGGCGCCGGTCACCAGCGCGGTACGCCCGTCGAGGCGGTCGTCGAGCGGGCCGGCTTCCATAACTGTCGCGGTCCCGTCGTCGGCCAGCGCTCCCGTGGGTACCGAGCGCAGCGCGCGCCGACCTGGCCGCGTGACGTCGCGCCGGCCGCTCTTGCCCGCCGGAGCTGTCCTGCCGTCAGTCGCCATGCCCGCGATCCTGCCTCCTGCGGCCAAAAGGGGCAACGCCGACGCGGTCGAACGTGCGCTACGGGGCGATGAGCGGGAGCTCGGGTTGGCCTCGCTCGGCTAGCCTCGATGCGGTGACCGCCCCCCAGCCGCCACCTGAGTCACCCGAGTCACCCGAGTCACCCGAGCCACCCGAGCCGCCCCAGGCGTCCGAGCCGGCCGACGACTCGGCCCGGGAGCCGGCGCAGACCCAGGAGCCGGCGCAGACGCGCCCGCTGCCAGCGGTTCCGGAGCGGTTCCGGCCCGGTCGCGCCGCTCCGGTGACCCGACCGGTCACCCGGTTCGACCCGGAGTCCGACCTCGACTACCCGGTGACCTCCCCGTACCCCCAGCCGGCCTACCCGGCCCAGTGGCCGTACGGCGGTTACGTCCCGCCGGTCGGACCGCCCACCAACGGCCTGGCCGTCGGGTCGCTGGTCTGCTCGGTCGCCGGGCTGATCCTCTGTCTCGTCACCTGCGGCCTGATCTCTCTGGTGGGCGCGCTCCTCGGGCACGCGGCGCGCCGCCAGATCCGCGAACGGCATGAAGCGGGCGACGGCATGGCTCTCGCCGGCATCATCATGGGCTGGATCGGCGTCGGCCTCGCGCTGCTACCCTGCGCCTTCTACCTGGTTGTCATTCTCGGCGCTGCCGGAGGCGAGCTGCCGAACCAGCAATGATCGCCTCGACCGTGCCGGGTGCCACGCGCCCAGCCCCACGCGACTACCCTTAGCAGGACCCTCATCCGACGGAGCTGACATGAGTTACCCGCCGCAACAGCCCGGCGGCTGGCCGGACCAGTCCTGGCCCTCGCCCGCCCAACCCGGCGATCCATCCGCCTATCCGGCCAGCGGCGGTCCCGCACAGCCAGGCAGCCCCGCTGCCGGCTATCCACCCGCCTACGGGTACGGCGGCTACGGCGCTCCGGTCACGGGCGGCCCCACCCATACCAACGGGATGTCCATCGCCGCGATGGTCGTGTCCCTGGTCGGGGCGGCCGGCCTGATCTGCTACGGGTTCGGTGGCCTCCTCGGCATCGTCGGCGCGATCCTCGGTCACGTGGCGCGCAAGCAGATCCGCGAACGGGGCGAGGGCGGCGACGGCATGGCGCTGGCCGGCATCATCGTCGGCTGGATCGCCACCGCGCTCGCCGTGATCATCGGTACCCTGATCATCGTGCTGGTCGTCTGGACGGTCCAGAACGCGCCGACGGACAGCCCGAGCTAAGCCGCCCGAGCTGAGCCAGCCAACCCGCGAGCCGGCCTAGGCCGGCGGCTCGAACACCGACGTGCGGGTCAGCCCGGCCGCTCGTCCCTTGCCCGCGATCACCGTCGCCATCTTGCGCGACGCCTCGTCGATCATCTCGTCGCCGAGCATCACCGCGCCGAGCTTCCCGCCGGCCTCTGAGGTGTAGTAGGCGTAAGCGTCGAGGATCAGCTCGGCGTGGTCGTAGTCGGACTGCGAGGGCGAGTACACCTCGTTGGCGGCCTCGATCTGGCCCGGGTGCAGCACCCACTTGCCGTCGTAGCCCAGCGCGGCGCTGCGCCCGGCCACCTCGCGGAAGCCGTCGAGATCGCGGATCTGCAGGTACGGGCCGTCGATGGCCTGCAGGTCGTGCATGCGGGCGGCCATCAGGATGCGCATCAGGATGTAGTGGTACGGGTCACCCGCGTACTGCGGGATCAGCGCGCCGACAACGAGCGACCTCATGTTGATCGACGCCATGAAGTCGGCCGGCCCGAAGATGATGGTCTCCAGCCGGGGCGACGCGGCCGCGATGGCGTCCACGTTGACCAGCCCGGCCGCGTTCTCGATCTGCGCCTCGATGCCGATCGAGCCAACTGGCAGCCCGAGCGTCTTCTCGATCTGGGTCAGGGTCAGGTCAAGCCACTGCACATGCGCCGCCGACTGCACCTTCGGCAGCATGACGCAGTCCAGGTTGGCGCCGGCACCCTCCACGACCTCCACCACGTCCCGGTACGTCCACGGCGTGGTCAGGTCGTTGACGCGTACCACCCGGGTCTTGCCACCCCAGTCGCCTTCGTTGAGCGCGGCGACCACGTTCTTGCGCGCCTCGGGCTTGGCCAGCGGCGCGACGGCGTCCTCCAGGTCGAGGAAGACCTGGTCAGCCGGCAGACCCTGGGCCTTGTCGAGCATCTTCACGCTCGAGCCCGGAACGGCGAGGCAGGACCGGCGGGGACGTCCAGCGGCCGCCAGCGGATGCAGCGAAGCGGAGTCCGCGGTCAAGCGGCCGGCAGTGGGCGGTTCAGGCGCTGGCATGTACCAGACGGTAGCCTCGCACCGTGACCGCACAGAACGCACCTGTGGGAGATCTCACCGGCCGGGTGTTCGTGATCACCGGATCAAGCTCCGGGGTCGGCCTCGCCGCCGCCGAGTCGATCGCGCGGCGTCGCGGACAGGTCGTCCTGGTCGCGCGAGACCCGGCCCGCCTTCGGTCCGCCGCGGAACGAGTACGCGAGGCAGCCGGCGGCCCGGCATCGCTGGCGCTGCAGGCCGACTTCGCCCGGTTCGACGACGTTCATCTGCTCGCCGAGCAGCTGCGTGAGCGGCTGCCCCGCATCGACGTGCTGGCCAACAACGCCGGCGCCGTGAGCGGACGAGCGGCCTCCACAGTGGACGGTTACGAGAGGACGTTGCAGACCAACCATCTGAGCCCGTTCCTGTTGACGCTCCTGCTGCGCGAGCAGTTGCGGGGCGGGCGCATCGTCAACACGGCCTCGGAGGCGCATAGCTCGGGCAGGCTCGACCCGAACCAGCTACGCCTCCCCGCGAACGGGTACGGCACCTGGCGCGCCTACGGCACCAGCAAACAGGCCAACATCCTCTTCACGATCGAGGCGACCCGGCGCTGGCCCGACATCCTTTCGACGTGCTTCCACCCGGGCCTGGTGCGCACCAACTTCGGCGGCGGCACCATCGCCCGGGTGTTCTTCACAGTGAACCCGTTCATGCTGAGCCCCGCCCAAGGCGCCGACACGCTGGTGTGGCTCGCAACGGCGCCCGCGCCGGACATCACGCCCGGTGCGTACTACATCAGGCGCAGGCTGCGGGCGCCCGCCCCGGCGGCGGCCGACCCGGTGCTCGCCGCGCGACTGTGGGAGGCGAGCCTCGCGGCGGTCGGCGCCTGACTGTCCCGCCGGCGAAAGCCTGCGACCAGTCGCGCCGGCGAAAGCCGGCGCAACCGTCAGGGATGGCCCACGCCCGGTTGCACCGGTCCCTGTTCGATCACCACGATCGGGATCGCCGTGCCGTAACGCTTCGGCAGCTCCACCTTGGCCCGGTCGACGTCGACCGTCCCGACCTCAACCGCACTGCCGTCCACCCGTGAGCCGATCGTCGAGATGTGAACGCCCTGCTGGGCCCAGTAGTCCATGTCGCTTCCGATGCGGTCCTGCAGCGCCTTCAGCTCGACCGCCGAATGGGGCGCGTCGATCAGCTCCACGCAGTCGGCGCGGAAGTCCTGCAGGATCCACGCGTCGAAATCCTTCGAAGGCTTGCGGTAGACCCGCAGCCGGTCCAGCTCCTGGACCATCTCCAGCCCGGCGTACACGTCGGCGTAGCGCTCCTCGGCGCGCGGCGTGATGCGGTCGGCCATCTCGCCGAGGGCTTCCTGGTTCGCCGGTTGCGGAGTGCCGTCGATGCTCATGGCTGGCGGTGAGGTGTGCGTGGCGCATCCGGCGGTGCGGACCGGCCCGGTCGGGTCGGGCGAGGCGCCCGGGTGGCCGGTGGTGCGGCCGGCGCAGCCGGCCGCACCACCGGCCACCGCAAGCGCCGCCAGAACGGCCACGAACAGTCTGCCCGACGTCAGGCGCACAAGCCCGAGCCTAGCGCGCAGCGCGAGGACCGCAGCTTGCGAGGACCGCAGTCGCAAGCCAGCTCACGCAGCTTACGGGCGCCGTACCCGATGCAGGCGAAACGGCCGGCGCGACAGCCGTACCGCCGGGGTCGGCCGCGGTGGCGTCGCCAGCGAGCCGTCGGGCAGGGTGGCGCCGGCTTCGGCGACCCCGCCGGCCGGGGTGAGCCGGCTGACCACGCACTCGGCTGCCCAGCGCTCGGCCAGCTGCTCGGCGGTCACCGGCGCGTTGAGCCGCTTGCCGGTCAGCAGCGGCACGACCGACGTCCACTCCGCGCTGCCCGGCTCCACTGTGGACACCGTGGCGGGCCAGGAGACGATGCGCCCGCCGTGGTCGCCGCGCGCGGTCACGATCGCGGTGGCGGCACCGGCAAGGCCCGGTGCCGGCTGCTCGCCCGGGCCGCTGACGACGAACAGCGCGCCCTCGTGCCAGAGACACCAGACCGCCACCTGCTCGTGCCCTGCCGCGGACACCCACGCGATGGCGGCCTTCTTCATCGCCTCTTCGACCAGCGGCTCAACCGGGCTCATGCGCGCCATCCTGCCACGGCTCGCGCGGTGAACGATTGTGGAACTCGACAGCCGTGTAGCGCTGGACCATCAGGCGGGTCGGCCAGCCCTGTGCCGGCCAGCCGCCCTTGGTGAGGAGTGCCGCGACGAACCGGGCGGGCTCGGGCACCCTGGCCCACACGGTCGGCAGGAACGTGGCCCGGCGTACGCCGTCGGTGAGCAGGAGCCCGTCGACGCCGGGGCGCAGCGTCGCCAGCAAGGCATCCAGGTCGGGTGCGACCATCGGCTGCGGGGCCGACAGTACGGAGACGGTCACATCCAGCTCGGGCCAGTCCGCATCGGTGACCGGCGGCAGCCGCGGGTCGCTCATCGCGCGCACCGCGTTGTGGGTCACGTCGAGATAGAGGGGGCGCGCGGGTTCTAAGGTGCCGATGCAGCCGCGCAGGGTACCGGCGGCCTCCAGCGTCACGAACGAGGCGCCGCAGGCGCGCAGCGCGGCCGACACCGGTTGCGGCCGGCGGATCGCGCAGCCCGCCAAGCGGGCGGCGACGGCCGCGACAGCCAGCACCGCGAGCTCAGCGCCCTCCGCTTCCGCGAACGCGCTACTCATGTCGCTGAGGGTACGCCGGAATGACCGTCAAGGTACCGGTATCGATGCCACGTCGAGCAGCACGTGCGGCGCGTGGCAGCATTGGCTGCGATGCGATCACTGGGCCTGCCGACCGTCAGCGCGCTGGTGGTTTCGCTGTTCGCGGTCTCCTCGTCGGCGGCGCTGATCGCCTATGCGGCCGCCCCCGCGCTCGCGATCGCGTTCTGGCGCAACGCCCTGGCCGTGGGCGTCATCGCACCGGTGGCGATCGCGGGGCGGCGCCACCAGCTCGCCGACCTGTTCCGGCCGGGCGATGGGCGCCGGGCCGGGCTGTTGTCGGTACTCGCGGGGTTCGCCCTTGCCGGGCATTTCGGGACGTGGGTGCCCAGCGCGAAGCTGACCAGCGTCGCGACCGCGACCGCCCTCGTCGCTACCCAACCGGTGTGGGCTGCGCTGATCGCGCGCCTGCGCGGGATTCCGGTTCCGAGCGCAACCTGGCTCGGTGTCGGCCTCGCTGTCGTCGGGGCGGCCCTCGCCACCGGCGCCGATGTCAGCGTGTCCGCGCGAGCGGTCGCCGGTGACATGCTGGCGCTGGTAGGGGGCGCGGCCGGGGCGATCTACACCACCTTTGGCGAGCGGGCCCGGGTGACGACAAGCACGCTGGCGTACACCACGGTCTGCTACACCGTCTGCGCGGCCGTCCTCTGTGTGGTCTGCCTGGTCGGCGGGGCGTCGCTGCACGGGTACCCGCCGCAGGCCTGGCTCGCGATCGCGGCGCTGACCGCCGGCCCACAGCTGCTGGGTCATTCGCTGCTCAACTACACGCTGCGGCGGATCTCGGCGACCACGATCTCGGTGCTGCTGCTCCTCGAGGTGCCGGGCTCGGCGTTGCTCGGCTGGGCGCTGGTGGGCCAGGTGCCGGCGCTGCGCAGCCTGCCCGGCCTCGTGGTGCTGGTCTGCGGCGTCGGGATCGCGGTGGTGGGCAGTGCCCGCCGCGGCGTGGCGGCCCCCGCGGCGCGAGCCGTGACCGCACCACCCGGCGAGCTCTGAGGACCGCTACCCGAGGAAGCCGGCCAGGAGCTGGTCAACCGGTGCGTAGTCGTCGGTGAGCACCGGGGCGTGGCCGGCGAAGGCGTCCAGGGCCGTACCGGAGACCAGCTCCACCGGCTCGGCGAGCGCCGCCAGCCGGGGCCGGAGCGCGTCCAGCGGCAGCGGCGCGTCGGAGGCGAGCAGGACGAAGTTGGCGACCTCGGCGCCGCGGACGGCGGCTGGCGGGGCGATCAGCGCCACGTACCCGAAGACCGACGCCACCGTGGCCGCTTCGGCCCGGGCGAAGTGGGCGCCCGGACGGTCGATGAGGTTCATCGCGTAGACGCCTGCCTCACGCAGCACACGATGAACCTCGGCCATCAGCTCCCTGGTGGTGAGGTGCCACGGCACCACGAGGCGGCCGAACGCGTCGCCGATGACCAGGTCGCGGCCGCCCGCCGGCTGGCGGGTCAGGTTGACCCGCGCGTCGCCGGTGACCACGCGCGGGCCCGAGCTCAGCGCCAGCCGCGCGCGGGCGAGCGCGACCAGCTCACCGTCGAGCTCCAGCACCAGGTTGTCGCTGCCCGGCCGGGTCGCTTCGACGTACCCCGGCAGCGTGAAGCCACCGCCGCCGACGTGCAGCACGTCGATCGGCCGCTGCGGGGGTGCCAGCACGTCGACGAGCGCGCCGATCCACCGGGTGTACGCGAACTCCAGGTAGCGCGGGTCGGCGAGGTCCACATAGGAGTGTTCGGCGCCGTTGAGCCAGAGGTACCGGCCGGTCGGTCGCTGCCCGTCGACGGTCACGCTGGCGCAGTGGTACGCGGTCTCGACGTCACACGGGTTCGGCGCGGCGACCGCCAGCCCGCCGCCGGCGAGGACGACGAGCGCCGTGACGATGGCGGGACGCCGTGCCAGGTACCACCCCAAGGCGAGCCCGGCGGCGCCGAGCAGCACCGCGAGGCTGACCACGATGGTGCTGGTAGGCAGGGCGGCGACGAGCACGAAGCCGGTGCCCAGCGTCGCGGTGATCGCGCCGAGCGTACCGATGCCGGACAGCCGCCCGACCACCCGGCCGGTCTGCCGCAGATCCGCCAGCTGCAGCTTCACCACGAGCGGGGTCACCGCCGACAGCAGGGCGGCCGGTATGAACAGGGCGAGCACCGCCAGCAACAGCACGCTGGTCGGGTCGGTGCCGCGCAGCAGGCGGCCGGCGTAGCGCACGATCGGCAGCGTGAGCGCCGTGGCGGCGCCGGCGAGTACCAGCGCCGGGGCGAGCAGCCGGCGGGCGTCGAGGCGGTCGGCGAGCCACCCGCCGGTCCAGGCGCCATAGGCGATCGCGGCCAGCGCCACGCCGATCACGGCGCTGCTGGTCTGCAACGTGACCCCCACGTACGGGCCTACCAGGCGCAGGCCCACGATCTCCAGTACCAGCACCGAGCCGCTGGCGAGAAAGACCACTGCGGCGGCCAGGCGGGCCGGTAGGGACCGGTGGTACACAGCGTTCGGCATGATGGCCAGCATGCAACGAAACACCGAGGCGCGTGTCAGCGCCTGAGATCCTTGACAACCCGGCCTCAATCCGCTGAGCTCGTCGGAAGATGCTCGCTGCTCCCGCCCGGTCCACGCGCGTGGACCGCCGAGCCACGAAAGGCCAGGTGCGCCGAGGGATGGTCGGACACGGCTCGGTGCTCTCGCTCTTCACGGGGGCAGGGGGCCTCGACTGCGGCCTGGAGGCGGCGGGCCTGGAGACCATCGCATGCATCGAAAACGACAGCGCATGCGCCAGAACCCTGGAGGAGAACCGGCCGAGCTGGAAGCTGCTCGACTGCTCAGACGTGGTCGAGGCGGCCAAGACGCTCACCCCGGAAGATGTCGGGCTGGGTTGCGGCGAGCTTGCCGTCCTCGCCGGCGGGCCGCCCTGCCAGCCGTTCTCAATGGCCGGCCAGTGGGTTCACTCCGGCCGGCGCGGCATGGACGACTCAAGGGCGTTGACCGTGTTCGCGATGCTCGACCTCGTCGCGGCGTTCCTGCCCCGCGTGGTGCTGATCGAGAACGTCGCGGGTTTCCTGCGCGGAACGGTTTCCGCGTTGCCGTTCATCCAGGAGCGGCTCCGTGAGATCAACAGAAGGCATCACGTCCGGTACGAGCTTCAGGCCGAGGTGGTCGACGCCGCCGCCTACGGGGTACCGCAGCACCGGCAACGGGTCATCGGCGTGGCGACCAGAGACCGGCTCCCGTTTCGAATGCCACCAGCCACGCACACCGAGCACCCGACTACCGCCTGGGACGCCATCGGGGACCTACGGGAGAACGACGTTCCCCAACCCGGCGGCGGCTGGACCGACCTGCTCGCTTGCGTCCCGGAGGGCGGCAACTACCAGTACCTGACCGCCCGAGGCGGCGGCGAGGAGCTGTTCGGGTACCGCACCAGATACTGGTCGTTCCTTCTGAAGCTGGCTAAGGACCGGCCATCGTGGACGCTGCCGGCGAACCCCGGTCCGGCGACCGGACCGTTCCATTGGGACAACCGGCCACTTTCGGCGCGGGAGCGCATGAGGCTGCAGAGCTTTCCCGACGACTGGCATGTCGTGGGCAAGCCGCGCGAACGTACTCGACAGATCGGCAACGCAACGCCCCCGCTGCTGGCCGAGGTCGTCGGCCGGGCGTTGGTGGAGCAGATCCTGGCGCCCGGATACGGGTACCAGAACCCTGCGGTTCTGTTACGGCCCCGAGCGAGAAGGACGCCACGGCCGCGTCCCCCGATGGCGGTCCCGGACCGCTTCCGTCACGTGGTCGGGCCGAAGGATGCGCACAACGGACCTGGCCGAGGGCCGTCGCCACGACCGAGCTAGCACATCAGCGCGAGCTAGGACTTCAGCACGCGCAGCGCCGCCTCCTGCGGATCGCTCATGATCTCGCACTCCCATAACCGCAGGACCGTCCAACCGAGACGCTGAGCTGTCGCGGTCGCCTCGGCGTCGCGCTGCCTGACCCGAGCCATCTTGGCTTCCCACAGCTCGGCGTTGGGACCGGTGAACGGCGTCTTCCGCCCGTGTACCGGGCAGGAGTGCCACCAGCAGCCGTCGACGAACACGGCCAGTCGACGCCCAGGCAGGACGATGTCGGGTGTGCACCGGTGCGCGAGCGGCCGGTGGAGCCGGAACCTCACGCCCCGAGCGTGCAGGGTGCGGCGCAGCAGGAGCTCTGGTGCCGTGTCGCGCTTCCGGCGACCGGCCAGGTGACGTCCGTCGTGAGTGGACGTCCACGACTCCTTCTCCGGCACGGCGGCTAGCCCACGAACGGGGGTACGCCGATCCGCCCCGCGGCGATCGGCACCACATGACCGGTCACGGTCGCGGCGATCGCCCGGCCACCCTCGGCCGTCACGGTACAGTCCAGTGTGGACGGTCGATGCATCTCGACGCCCTGGCGGATCGAGTACGCCGAAACGTCCTCGCCGGGCAGCAGGCCGGAGGCGACCAGCCAGACCCCGAAGCCGAGCGCGGCCGAGCCGGTGGCGGGATCCTCCGGTACCCCCAGCGCGGGCACGAACACCCGCGTGTGCGCGGTACGGTCAGCGGCGGACCAGGCGAACACGCAGACCTGGGACACCCGGGCGAGGCGGCTCGCCGCCGCGTCGCAGGCCGCCCGGGCCACCGCGTCGGGCACCACCGACAGGAACGGAAACTCCAACCCGCACCCCGCCGAACGCGGCGGCGGGCCGGCGAAGTCCTTCTCGCCCAAGCCAACCGCGGCCAGCAGCGGCGCCGGGTCCAGCTCCGGGCCGACGGTCGGCTCACCGCCGGTCAACGTGGCAGTCCCGGCCTCGGACACCGCGATCCGCAGCAGCCCGGCACCGCACTCCTGCACCACCGTGCCGGCTGCGACGGCACCGCGGCGCAGCTGGGTCACTGCCGCGCCCACGCTGGGGTGCCCGGCGAACGGCAGCTCGGCGACCGGAGTGAAGATACGCACCCGGTAGGTCGCGTCGGCGGCGGTCGGCGGCAGCACGAAGACGGTCTCAGAAAGGTTGAACTCGCTGGCGATCGCCTGCAGCTGCTCGCCGGAGAGCCCGTCGGCGCCGAACACCACGGCCAACGGGTTGCCGGTGAACGGCCGGTCGGTGAAGACGTCGACGACCTCGTACTCCAGCTCGCTCATGCTTGCCAGCCTAGGCGGTGGCGGAGCGGCCTCACGCTTCGCGGTGCCGCGATCTACGCTGGAAATCGTGACCACGGCCACCAGAGTCTATGTGGCCCGGCTGGCCGGGTTGGCCATCTTCGACCCCAACGGGGACCAGGTCGGGCGGGTGCGGGACGCGGTCGCGCGCGCCCGCGCCGGGAACCAGCCGCCGCGGGTGGTCGGTCTGGTCGCCGAGATGCCGATGCGGCGGCGCATCTTCATCCCCATCGGGCGGATCACGACGATCGAGTACGACTCGGTCGTGCTCAACACCGGCACGCTGAACCTGCGCCGGTTTTCCAAGCGCCCCGGTGAGCTGCTCGTCCTGGAGGATCTGCTGGACCGGCGGGTCACGATCGCGGCCACCGGCAAGCCGGCCACCGTGGTCGACGTCGCCATGGAGGCCGACCGCACCGGCGAGTGGTCGCTGACCCGGGTGGCGGTACGCGAGTACACCGGCCGCCTGACCCGCCGCGGCCACCTGCACCAGCTCGAATGGCCCGAGGTCGCCGGGATGCTCGACGCGCCGCTGACCCAGGGCGCCGCCGGCCTGCTGGCGCTACTGGAGAACATGCGCCCCGCGGACCTCGCCAACGTGCTGCAGGACCTCTCCGACAGCCGGCGGTTTGAGGTGGCCTCCGCGCTGGACGACGAGCGGCTGGCCGACGTGCTCGAGGAGCTGCCGGAGCATGACCAGGTCGAGATCATCGGCGCCCTGGAGCCCGAGCGCGCCGCCGACGTCCTGGAGGAGATGGACCCTGACGACGCGGCCGACCTGCTCGCCGAGCTGCCAAAGCCCGATCAGGACGTGCTGCTCGACCTGATGGAGCCCGACGAGGCGTCCCCGGTGCGGCAGCTGCTTGCCTACCAGCCGGGTACGGCCGGCAGCATCATGACGTCTGAACCGGTGATCATGACACCGGATGCGACGGTCGCCGAGGCGCTCGCCCGCATCCGCGAGCCGCAGCTGTCACCGGCGGTGGCGGCGGGCGTCTTCGTGGCCCGCGCGCCGATGGCCACCCCGACCGGCCGGTACATCGGCGTGGTGCATTTCCAGCGGCTGCTGCGCGAGCCGCCGGCGGCGCTGCTGGGCGGGGTGGTGGACAACGACATCGACCCGTTGCAGCCCACCATGCCGCTCACCGAGATCACCCGGCAGATGGCCACCTATAACCTCGTCTGCATGCCGGTAGTCGACGACAACAGCCGCCTGGTCGGCGCGGTCACCGTGGATGACCTGCTTGACCACCTGCTGCCGGCGCACTGGCGGGACCGGGATGCCTCGGACCCGACGACGAACGGGCCCGGCAATGGCTGAGCAGCGCCGGTACGGCCGGCTGGACCAGCCCCGCGAGCCGGGCCGCATCAAGCTGCCCCGCTTCGACCCGGAGACCTTTGGCCGGTGGTCGGAGCGGTTCGCCCGGTTCATGGGCACGCCGCGGTTCCTCGTCTACATGACCGTGGTGATCGTGCTGTGGTTCGGCTGGAACACGCTCGCACCGCGGGAATGGCGCTTCGACCCGTACACCTTCACGTTCTTGACCTTGATCCTGTCCCTGCAGGCCTCCTACGCCGCACCGCTGATCCTGCTGGCGCAGAACCGCCAGACCGACCGGGACCGCCTGGCGATGGAGGAGGACCGGCGGCGCGCGGCAATGCAGAAGGCCGACACCGAGTACCTGTCCCGGGAGATCGCGGCGCTGCGGATCGCCCTGGGCGAGGTGGCCACCCGGGACTTCCTGCGTTCGGAGCTGACCCGGCTGGCCGAGGAGCTGGACGAGCAGGCGTTCCGCCGGGCGAAGGCGGAGCGCAAGGAGCGCGCGCGGAGATCCTAGGCGGGCGATTTCTAGGCGGCGGCGAGGCTGTCGGCGACGGTACGCCGGGGCGGGTAGATGGTCCCCCACCGGCGGTCGGGGTGGACGCGGTTGGTCAGCAGCACGGCGATCGCGCCCCGGTCCGGCTCCACGACCAGTGAGGTGCCGGTGAAGCCGGTGTGGCCGAACGTCTGTGGACCGGCGAGCGCGCCCATGTACTGCGGCTGGTCCAGCGCGACCCCGAGCCCGTGCGCGGCCGCCGGGCCCAGGGCACCGTTCCAGTTGGCGAGCATCCGGGTCACGGTCCGCTCGCGCAGCAGGCGCACTCCGGCGTACTCGCCGCCGTTAGCGAGCATCTGGCCCAGGATCGCGACGTCGAAGGCGGTACCGAAGAGGCCCGCGTGGCCCGCGACCCCGCCCAGCGTCCACGCCGCCTCGTCGTGCACCTGGCCCCGCACGACACCGCGCCCGGTCCACGGCATGTACTCCGTCGCCGCCACCCGCGCCCAGGCCGCGGTCAGCGGGGCGAAGCCGGTGTCGCGCATCCCGAGCGGGCCGGTGATCTGAGCCGCCACGAGATCGTCCAGCCGGGTGCCGGCGAGCCGTTCGACCAGCACGCCCAGCGTGATGAACCCGAGGTCGGAGTAGCGGAACTGGGTCCCCGGCGCCGACAGCGGCGGCGCGGCCAGCACGGCGGCGATCCGGCTGTCCCGGTCCGGCAGTGGCTTGAGGTCCATGTCGCCGGGCAGCCCGGCGGTATGGGTCAACAGCATCGCCACCGTGGCCTCGGGCTTGCCGCTGAAGGCGGGCAGGTACCACGACACCGGCCTGGCCAGGTCGAGCTCGCCGTGGTCGACCAGGCGCAGCGCCAGCACCGTGGTGAACAGCTTGGTGAGCGAGGCGAGGTCGTAGATCGTGTCGGTGGCGGCCGGCACCCGAAGCGCTGCCGGCAGCTCCACCGCGCCGGGCCCGTACCGGACCGCCTCCCCGACGGCCTCGTGCGCGAGGATGTCACCGCGCAAGGCGGTGAGCACCACGGCGCCCGGATACCACGGATGGCGCGGGTGGTCCGGCGTCGGCGCCAGGTAGCGGGCGACCTCGGCGGCGAGCTTCTGGGCGTACTCCTTCCGGGGTTGGGATCGCAAGACGCGGCCGGGAGTGAACAGCGGCGCCGGAGCCCGCGCGGGCCTGGGCCTGACGGCGACGCTGACCGCGGTGCCCACGCCCGCAAGCGCCAGCGCGCCCAGGACCGCCCGCCGCGGGAGACTGTCCATGCATCAGATTGTGCCCGCCGTAGCATGGGTCCCATGACCGCACCTGCTCCAACCGTCGACAGCGCGCTCGAAGCCGCGCTGGCCACGGTCAACGACCCCGAAATCCGCCAGCCGATTACCGAGCTGGGCATGGTGCGCTCGGCGTCGGTCGGGCGCGACGGCGTGGCCGACGTGACGATCCTGCTGACGGTCGCCGCCTGCCCGCTGCGCGACAAGCTGCGCGACGACGTCACGGCCGCGGTCGGTGCGGTCGCGGGAGTACGTGCGGTGCGCGTCGACTTCGGCGTGATGAGCCCCGAGCAGCGGCGCGACCTGCAGACCCGGCTGCGTGGCGGCGCGGCTGCCGAGCCGGTGATCCCGTTCGCCCAGCCCGGTTCCCGCACCCGCGTCTACGCGGTGGCCAGCGGCAAGGGTGGCGTCGGCAAGTCGAGCGTGACGGTCAACCTCGCGGCGGCGCTGGCCGCGCGGGGGCTGTCCGTCGGTGTGGTCGACGCCGACATCTACGGCCACTCGGTGCCGCGGATGCTCGGCGTACGGGGCCGGCCGACCCAGGTCGAAGACATGATCATGCCGCCACAGGCGTACGGCATCAAGGTCATCTCGATCGGCATGTTCACCTCCGGCAACGCCGCCGTGGTCTGGCGAGGCCCGATGCTGCACCGGGCGCTGCAGCAGTTCCTCGCCGACGTGTACTGGGGCGAGCTCGACGTGCTGCTGCTCGACCTGCCCCCCGGTACCGGCGACATCGCCATCTCGCTCGCCCAGCTGCTGCCGATGGCCGAGATCCTGGTCATCACCACGCCACAGGCGGCGGCCGCCGAGGTCGCCGAACGGGCCGGAGCCGTCGTCATGCAGACCCGCCAGCGCCTGCTCGGCGTCGTGGAGAACATGTCCTGGCTGGAGCTGCCCTCTGGGGAGCGGATGGAGCTGTTCGGCAGCGGCGGCGGCCAAGCCGTGGCCAACTCGTTGAGCCGCCTCGTCGGTGCGTCGGTACCGCTGTTGGGCCAGATCCCGCTGGACACCCGACTGCGCGAGACAGGCGACGCCGGTACGCCGCTGGTCCTCACCGCCGCCGACACCCCTGCCGCGGCGGCCCTGCGAGCGGTCGCCGACCGGCTCGCGGTACGCCGGGAGAGCCTGGTCGGCCGACCCCTGGGCCTGCGCCCGGCTCGCTGACCCGGACACGCGACACTACGGCCGCGTCAGGTGGCGTCGGTGTCGTAGAGCGCCGGGCTGGCGCGGCGGGGCGTCGGCGTTTGCGTCGGCGTCGGCGTCGCGTTGCTTGGAGCGTCGAGGTCGAAGGCGTCCCGTACGCCGCGCAGCTCGCCGTAGGCGTCTTCCAGCGGCTTGCGCAGGGCTGCCTCGTCGGCCTCGCTGAGCAGGTGCTTGCGCAGGAACGTCTTCGGGTGCAGGTCCTCAAGCTGGATGTTGGTGCCCAGCTCCCGGCTCAGGTCGCCGGTAGCGTTGCGGGCCATCTGGCGCAGGGTGCGCAGCATCCGCACGCCGTCGCTGATCGCCTTGGGCAGCCGTTCGGGGCCGAAGATGAACAGGCCGACCAGGATGATGGTGATCAGTTCCCAGCCGCCGAGGTTCTCCAGTCCCATGCTGCTAGCGTACAAACCTGCCGGCGGGTCGCGGCAGGCCCTAGTTCGCGTCAGCCCCGAGCGTGACCTGGGTGACCAGGCGGGCGCCGGCGCGCATGTACTCGACCTTCACCGCGGTGCCCGGAGCGTACTTGCGGACCAGCGCGATCAGGTCACCCGGCTCCTCCAGGGGATGGCCCTCCAGGCGCATCAGCACGTCGCCGGCGTGCAGCCCGGCCGCCCCGGCGGGGCCGTTCGGCTCGACCGTGTTCAGCCGGACGCCGCCGCCCAGGCCACGGTACGAGTTGTCCAGCTCCGCCCCGATCACGGTACGGCGAGCCTTGCCGGTGTTGATGATCTCGTTGGCCAACCGCTTCGCCTGGTTGATCGGGATGGCGAAGGCGAGGCCGACGTTGCCGGCGGTCTTCTCATCACCGGTCGACGGTGAGGTGATGACCGAGTTGATGCCGATCACCTGACCGGCCATGTCGACCAGCGGACCCCCGGAGTTGCCGTGGTTGATCGCGGCATCGGTCTGGATGGCGGCGTAGTACCGGGTCGGCCCGCCGGCCTCGTCGGCCTGTACCGGCCGGTCCACGGCGCTGACGATGCCAGAGGTCACCGTGTTGGCCAGCGCCAGCGGCGAACCGATCGCGAGGACCGGGTCGCCGACCTGGACCGCGTCGGAGTTGCCGAACTGGACCGGCGGCAGCCCGGCCTTGTCGATCTTGAGGACCGCGACGTCGGACTGCACGTCGGCGCCGACCACACGCGCCGAGGCCGTGCTGGCGTCGCTGAACGTCACGGTCGCCTGGCCGGAGGCGCCGGTCACCACATGGTCGTTGGTGATCAGGAAGCCGTCGCCCGAGACGATGAAGCCGGAGCCGATGGCGAAGCCGTTACCGTTGCGCACCTTGACCGTGACGACGCTGGGGAGCACCTTCTTGACCACGCCGGCCAGGGAGTCGGGGGCGCGCTGGGTGAGCGGTCCGGTCCCAATGCGGTCGCCACCGGGGAGGGAGCCGCCGCGGGTGGCGAAGACGAAGCCGAGAGTGCCGCCGAGGGCACCGGCGAGCAACGCGGTGATCACCGCGACCAGGAACACCAGGCCCAGGCCGCGCCGCCCGCCGACCGGCAGGGTGGGATCCTCGGTCTCCAGCGGGGGCGACTCCACGATCGACGGGCTCACCTTCACGATGGCGGGCGCCTGCGGGTCGCGCCAGGGATCGGAAAGCGCGTCGGACCACCACGGGGACCTCGGCGCGAACCCACTGGTCGAGGGCGTCGAACCGCCTTGCGCCGACGCCGCCTGGCCGCTGCCCCCGCGGTGCGGCGCGGCCCACCCGTCCGTCACGATCACCGCTCCTTGCTTGTCCGTACCCGCCTCGCGGCTGCCGACTCACCACCTCGCGTCCAAGGATTGCACGGTATGGCATCCACCACGAGCGGGTGTCTTTGCCTAGGCTCGTGCTCGTCGGTACCGGCCAGCGCCGGCGCGACAGGCTGGAGGAGGTGCGCCATCGCCGCGTCCATGAGAGTTCCCCAGCAGCACGCCAACCATGCGCATGACTTCACCGAGGCCTACCCGGTCGAGGACGCCGTGCTGACCGCCGCCCGGGCGCAGGCCGGTGAGCTCGGCCTGACCTGCACCGGACCAGCGGCGGGAGCCGTGCTGCGGCTCATCGCCGCGGCCGGCGCGGCGAAGGCCGTCGTCGAGGTCGGCACGGGCATCGGCGTGAGCGGCCTCTGGCTGCTGCGCGGGATGCGTCCCGACGGGATCCTGACGACCATCGACATCGAGCCGGAGTACCAGCGGATGGCCCGCCGGGCGTTCGCCGAGGCGGGGTTCGCTCCGTCCCGGACCCGGATCATCGCCGGCCGTGGCCTGGATGTGCTGCCCCGGCTCGCCGACGGGGTCTACGACCTGGTCTTCGTCGACCATGACGTGACCGAGTACGCGGCCGGGGTGGTCGCCGCCGCCCGCCTGCTGCGCCCGGGCGGGGTCCTGGTGCTCGGCGGCGCGCTGGCCGCCGGCCGAGTCGGCGACCCGGCGGTACGCGATCCGGCCACGGTCGCCCTGCGGGAGGTTGTCAAGTCGCTGCGCGACACCGACGAGTGGGTTCCCGCGCTGGTACCCACCAGGGACGGGCTGCTCTGCGCGGCCAAGCGCTGAGACTCAAGCGGCCCGCGCGCCCGTTCGCGTACCGTCGAGGTCGACGGCGAGCGGCCGGGTTAGCATTCGGCCCCGCCCGCCTCCAGGACCTCTCCTCTTGAGACGGTGACGGGCCATGGCTGGTCAGCACGAACCCGACACGATCGGTGAACGACTCCACCGACTGCGCGGCGAACATGGTCTCACCCAGGAGGCCCTTGCCGCCTTGGCCGGGTTGAGCGTTGATTTGGTCAAGAAGCTCGAACAGGGCAAGCGGCAGAGTGCGCGGCTGACCACGATCGCCGCCTTGGCCAACGCCTTGGATGTGCCGATGTCCGAGCTGACCGACAAGCGGCCGCGTCTCGACGGTGCCGGCGATCGGCTCGTGCTCGCCCTACGCGACACGCTCCTGTCGCCCGACCTGCTGGTCGGCGTCGACCCGGCTGACGACGGCGAACCGACCCCGCTCGCCGAGCTCGCGGCCGCGGTCGATCGCGCCTGGGCGGACTACTGGGCCGGCCGGTTTGTCGAGCTCGCCCGCACCGTGCCGGCCCTCATCGCCGAGGCCCGCCTGGCTCACCATCTGCTCGGCGTTACGGTCAGCCGGGCACTGGCGGAGGCGTACGAGATCGCCGCCTGCCTGTTGGTCCATCTCGGCCGCGAGGACCTCGCCGCCGTCAGCGCCGAACGCGGCATCGCCGCCGCGGCTGGGGGTGAGGACGAGCTGCTGTGGGCGGTCCTGCATGGCTCGTACGCCTGGGCGTTGATCGGCCAGGCCCGACATCGCGAGGCCGAACAGGTGGCCATTCGTGCGGCCGAACGCATCGAGCCGCGGTTCACCACCGCCACACCGGAGCAGTTGACCGTATGGGGTGGGCTCGTGCTGTGGGCGATGGCCGGTGCGGTCGAGGGCAACCGGCCGGAAGCCGCGCAGGACTACATATCGCTCTCACGCGTCGCAGCCGCGCGGATGGACCGTGACCGGCACGACTATCAGGTGAACTTCGGCCCGACGCAGGTGGCGATGCAGACCACCTACGCGCACGCTGTGGCCGGCCAGCCGGACAAGGCGCTAACGGCCGCGCAGGGGGTACGCCGTGAGGACCTTTTCACCATCTCCTACGGCCGGCACCTGCTCGATGTGGCGCAGGCGTACACCGACGGGCGCCGCGATGACGCGGCCGTCGATGTGTTGCACGAGGCCAAGGACCTCGCGCCGGTGTGGTTCCGCCACCAGCCGGTGGCTCGCAGCCTGGTGACTGAGATTCGAGAGCGTAAGACCCGCCCATCGAACGCGCTGCGGGACCTGGTGCGGTCGCTCAGCCCGCACTAGGGACGGGTGACGCGGTGTCCTCCTACGGGCCACGAACGCATATGAGAGGGAACAGCGCGTCCCTGTTGCCCCGGTAGCCGCTTCCGTACGTTGAGTCGTAGATCCCCGCCGTCGTGCCGAGGCCGCAAACTCCGCGGCGGTGGGCGACCGTGGGGGACGCGACGCACCGGAGGGGTCATGCTCCCTGAGTCCGCAAGGCGCCGCGTCCCCCGATCCAAAGCCGGTGTACCGCCCGCAGGTGGCTTTTCGAGGGCTTCCGGGGCGGGCGGTACGCCCCGCTCTGACCGGGGAGGGTCGTCGGTGAGCGCACACCTGGCGGTCCGGCCGACATGGACCTGCGGCGGCTGCCCGTCGGCCTGGCCGTGCGACACCCGCCGCGCCGAGCTTCTCGCCGAATACGCCGGCGCCCACGTCTCGCTGGCGCTATACCTCGCGACCTGCTTCGCGGACGCCTCGGAGGACCTGCCGCAGGCCCCGGCGGGCGAGCTGTACGGACGGTTCATCGGCTGGGTCGGGCTCGCACAGACGCGCTGAGGCGGGCGGTCATGCCAACCATCGTGCCCGGTGTGCACACTTGCAGGCGTGGGTGAGGTCGAGAAACGCGTATGGGGCGTGGTGAGCCGGACGGCCGGCAACACGATCGCGCCGGGCGTGGCCGCGTTGTGCGCGATGGTTGGGATCCCGATCGGTGAGTCGACCGCGCTCGGCGCGCTGGCCGGATCGTTGACCGAGGAAGTCGTCGGCCAGTTACATCGCGACCGCGCCGAGCGCGTTGCCCGATTCGGTGAGATCGCCGCAGCGGAAGCCGGCTGTACTCTCGACGAGCTACTCAGGGAAGCTGCGGCGTACCCGGAGAAGCTGGAACTGCTGGCTCAGGCGGTAGAAGGAGCAAGTCGCGCGCTGTCTGAAGAGCAGGTCGACCTGCTCGCGCGGATGATCGCTCACGGTGTCCGCGACGATACGAGGGTTGACGAGATCCTGATCATGATGGATGGGGTCCGCACCTTGCAGATGCCGCATCTTCGGCTGTTGGCGCTACTTGCCCAGCGACCCAAGGTAACGGCCAGCGGCGTTGTACCGTGCCGCTGGGATATGTGCGAAGTCGTCAAGGAGCTTCCCAGCCTTGGGGTGGCGCTCAACGGTGTTGCCGCCAAGTTGGAGAGCCTCGCGTTGGCCCGCTTGTCCGTAGTCGAACCCGGGACAGGGACCGTTGCGTGGTTGCAGTTGACACCCTTCGGTGTCGAATGCGCCAAGTTTCTGACCCACCGCAGCTTGCGGGACAAGCCGAACGAGACAGCCTCGACCGAGGTCGCCGGCGGCTAATGAGAGGCCATCGCTTCCTCGTCGGTCTAACAGCGGGGCCGCCCAAGTTCCCGTAGCCCGTGCCTCGACGTACCGGCGCAGCACGTCACTTTCGACTCCAGCAGGTTGCGCCACGGCTCGGCCAGACACGCTGCGGCGAGCACCTCAGGACTGCCTGCATGGTCGACGTAGAAGACGCAGCAGCGCCACGCGGTGGGACGGTGCCAGGGTACGGGCCTCGAACCTCACGCGGACACCCTACGGCGAGCGGCCGCCGTCGCCGGCCGAGATCCGCGAGCGCTACTCGCCCTGGGTCGGCTGGTGGGCGTACCTGGGGCGGACTGCGGCTGGTTGGGTGGACCGGCCGGCCGAGCTCCGAGCGGCGGCCTAAGGCGGGCAGAGGGATTGCAGCCAGCGCAGCAGGGTCCGCACGCCCCAGCCGGTGGCACCCTTGACCAGCTCGCCGTCGGCCGAGTCCGACCAGGCCGGTGCCGACATGTCCAGGTGCGCCCAGCGGTCGGTGGCGGCGCCGACGAACTCGCGCAGGTAGAGCGCGGCCATCACGGCTCCGGCTCCGACGTCGGTGGAGTTCACCATGTCGGCGAGCTCGCCGCGCACCGCCTCGGTGTAGTCGTCGGGCAGCGGCATCCGCCACAGGCGCTCGCCAGCGGCGTCCGCCGCCTCGCCCAGCGCCTTGGCCAGCGGGTCGCTGTCGGTGAACAGGGCCGCCGTGCGCTTGCCGAGTGCGACCGTGGCGGACCCGGTCAGGGTGGCCAGGTCGACGAGGAGGTCCGGATGCAGGCGTCGTACCGCATACGACAGGGCGTCGGCGAGCACGACCCGACCCTCGGCGTCGGTGTTGGCGATCTCGGAGGTCATGCCGCCGTAGTGGCGTACCACGTCGCCCGGGCGGTACGCGTCAGCCCCCGGCATGTTCTCGGCGAGCGGCGCCAGGGCGGTGACCCGTACCGGCAGGCGCAGCGCGGCGGCACCGATCGTGGCCGCCGTGACGGCCGCCGCACCGGCCATGTCCTTGCGCATGAGCTTCATGCCGTCGCGGGTCTTGATGCAGACGCCGCCGGTGTCGAACGTGATGCCCTTGCCGACGAACACCACGTGCCGGTGAGCGGCCTGCGGGCGCCACGACAGCTCGACCAGCCGGGGTGGGCGGGCCGAGCCGCGGCCGACGGCCAGGATCCCGCCGAAGCCCTCGACGGTCAGCTCGCGCGGGTCGCGGACCCGGACCGTGAGCCCCGGGTGCGCGGCGGCGGCCCGCTCGACCCGCCGGGCGAACCAGGCAGGGCTCTTGCGGTCGCTCGGCGTGTTGGTCAGGTCCCGGGCGAGGTACGTGGCCTCGGCCACGGCCAGCGCCCAGGCGACCGCCGAGGCGACCTCGACCGGCTCCTCGGCGATCATCGTGACCGTCCGCAGCTTCGGGGCCTTGTCGGGTGGGTCGGCGCCGAGCCGGTACCGGTACGAGGCGAGCAGGGCACCTTCGGCGAGGCCACGGACCGCGTCCCGCCGGACGCCGGCGGGCACATCGACGGGCAGCCCGACGGTCAGGGCCGCCTCCCGGCGAGCCGAGCGCACCAGGCCGGCACCGGCTGCCCGCCATCCAGCCTCGTTACCGCTGCCGACGCCGACCAGCAGGACACGGGCGGGCCGGCGCAGCGGGCGGGTCAGGGTCTGCACCACACCCGCGGCGCCCCGATGCTCGACACCAGCGAGCAGCGCGAGGGCTTCGTCGCGTACCTCCGAGTCGGCCCGACACGCGGTGGCGGGCAACCGCCCGACGGCGGCCTCGCCGTCCCCGCCGTTCGGCGAGAGCACCGGCAGGGCGAGCACCTCGGGCGTACCTCGGTGGGCCACGACCCGAACGTTGAGCACCGCCGTCCTTTCGCGCACCTGTGGGGAGTCCGCTGAGCCGCGGCAACGGCGAGCCTGGACCGCACGGAGGCGCCGCGCGGTCCAGGCTCGCCGTTGCCGCGGCTCAGCCCGTGGCGGTCTTGAGCGCCTCGCTGAGCGCGTTGGCTTCGTCGGGGGTCATCTCGACGACCAACCGGCCGCCACCTTCCAGCGGCACCCGCATGACAATCCCGCGGCCTTCCTTGGTGACCTCCAGCGGACCATCGCCTGTCCGCGGCTTCATGGCCGCCATCTTGTCTCCCCTCACAACTTCCTGATGCCAATACACTCGGACGCGCCGTCGACCGCCTCGCCCGTATGCCGCGAACCCGCTGTAGTGGCCGGTCGCCGGGGGGCAACCGACCCACACCGGGGCCGACCAATGATTTTCCCTGATGATGGCCCCAAGACCCAAACCGGCCCGTCATTGTTGTGACACCGTTTGATTTGACAAGCTCAGAACTGTCACAATGTCGAGCCATGCAGGCCCGCTCGGCCCTCTTCGACCTGTACGGCGACTACCTGCGCCCACGGGGTGGCCGAGCGCCGGTGGCGGCTCTGGTACGGCTGCTCGCCCCGCTGGGGATCGCTCCACCGGCGGTGCGTACCGCCGTGTCGCGCATGGTCCGCCAGGGCTGGCTGCATCCGCTGCGGCTGTCCAGCGGACCGGGGTACCTGCTCACCCCCAAGGCGGCACACCGGCTCGACGAGGCCGCCGCCCGCATCTACCGGACCGGCCGCACGGACTGGGACGGCCGCTTCGACCTGCTCGTGCTCGACGTGCCGGTGCAGCGGGCCGAGCGCAGCAAGCTCGCGGCTAACCTCGCCTATCTGGGCTATGGCACGATCGACGCGGGAAGCTGGGTCGCAGCGCGCCCGAGCGACGAGGTCGAGGCGATGCTCAACGAGGCCGGCGTCCGCTTCGAGCGCTTCGCCGCCGAGCACGCGGGCGGCCTCGCCGGAGCCGCGGCGCTGGTCGGACGCGCCTGGGATCTCGCCGAGATCGGCCAGGCGTACGAGGCGTTCGTCCACCAGCTCACCCCGGTCGTGGCCCGGATCGGCCCCGGCAGCGACCACGAAGCCGCGTACGCCGCCCGGCTCCGCCTGGTGCACGCCTGGCGCACGTTCCTGTTCCGCGACCCGCAGCTGCCCCCGGCACTGCTGCCCGACCACTGGCCGGGCACCGCGGCGGCGGAGTTCTTCGACGAGCACGCCGCCCGGTTGCGCCCGGCCGCCGACCGCTACGTTGACAAGTGCCTGGAGCTGTCCAGCCGCACGCCGGTCACCGTCTCCTGAGAGGACCGTCATGGCCGATCCGCTACTCGTCGAGCGCGCCGGAGCGGTCGTGACGCTCACGTTCAACCGGCCCGACTCGCTCAACTCGCTGAACACGGCGCTCAAGGCGGCGCTGCGGGACACCCTGGAGTCCCTCACCAGCGACCGGTCCTACCGCGCGGTCGTGCTGACCGGCGCCGGCGGGCGGGCGTTCTGCGTCGGGCAGGACCTGCGCGAGCACGTCGAGACCCTGGCCTCGGCGACCGCCGACCCGTTGGGGACGGTCCTCAACTACTACAACCCGATCACCACCATGCTGGCGACCCTGGACCGTCCGGTGGTGGCGGCGGTACGCGGCATGGCCGCCGGAGCCGGCGCCTCGCTGGCGATGCTGTGCGACTTTCGGGTGGGCGGCCCGAAAACTGCGTTCCTGATGGCGTTCGCCAATGTCGGGCTGGCCGGCGACACCGGCGCATCCTGGACCCTGCCCCGCCTGGTGGGCCACGCCAAGGCGACCGAGCTGTTGATGCTCGCCGAGCCGGTACCGGCCGACGAGGCGCTGCGGCTCGGCCTGCTGACCCGGCTGGTCGACGACGACGAGAAGGTGCTGCCGGCCGCGCAGGAGCTGGCAGCCCGGCTGGCCGCCGGCCCGACCGTGGCGTACGGCCAGATCAAGCGGCAGCTGGCCATCGGCGGCAGCGGCACGCTCGCCGAGGCGCTCGACGCCGAGCTGCAGGCGCAGCGGATCTCCGGAGACACCCGCGACCACCGCGAGGCGACCGCCGCGTTCGTCCGCAAGGAGCGCCCCACCTTCGAGGGTCGCTGACCCGGGGCCTAGTCCTCTTCCTCCGGGTCGAGGTTGGTCTGCTCGCCCAGCACGTACGCCTGCATCGCCAGCTCGTCCCCGGACGGCGAGACGAACGCCGGCAGCTCGCTGGGGCCGAGCCGCAGGACGTAGGTCCAGAACGTGCGTACCGCCTCGGCCGGCGAGGTCGCCTCGATCGGCAGGTCCACGCTGACCAGCCAGGTCTGCTTGGGCGCGTCGACCCGGTGCTCGACGCCGATCCGGCCGGCCAGCGCCGCGAACCCGGCATCGTCAAGGCGGTAGGCGCCGGGCTCGTCGGGGGCTAGGCCGTCGGCCGGCAACGGCTCGTCGAAGAGCCGGTGGGTGTACGCAACCCCGCCCGCCCGCATCCGGCCCAGCCCGAAGACGACCGGCTCCGGTCCGGCCGCCACCAGGACCATCTCGTCCCCGGCAGCTGGCCCTTCGACACCGGAAAGCTCCAGGAGCTCGTGGTGGAACAGCCGCTCAGCCTGGTACCGCTCAGCCGACACCACCACGGTCCAGTGCGCCATGAGGCCTATCTCATCACGGGTCTCATTACTAGCCTCATCAGAGGATCAGCACGGTCAGCGCCCGCCACTGGCGCGGACCGACCTCGCCCGCCGGCTGCCGCGGATCGATGCCGGCCGCTCGCAACGCCGCCGGGCCCACCTCACCGCGCAGCACCGCCCGAACCGAGCGCTCCGGCGACCGGGTGGTCGCCGTGAGCCAGCGCCACAGCGCCTGCTCGCCGCCGGCCGGTAGCGCGTACCGCTCGACAACCAGGAGGGTCGCGTCAACGGCGGGCGGCGGGCGGAAGGCGGCCGCCGGGATCCACCGGACCCGGCGGAAGTCGTAGCGCGCCGACCACCACGGGTCCGGGCGGCGTACCGCCTCGCACTGCACCACCAGGTCCGCCCGGACCAGGAGGGAGCCGGGCGGGTCGAGCAGCCGGCGCAGCAGGCCGGTCGTGGTGTCGAACGGGATGTTGGCCACGACCCGGAAGTCCCGCTGCGGCAAGGGAACCCGGCGCAGGTCGCCGGCGACCACCGACACGTTGGGTACGCCCGCGAACCGGTGCCGGAGGCTCTGGGCGTACTCCGGGTTGATCTCGACGGCGACCACCCGGGCACCGGTGGCGGCCAGCGGCGCGGTCAGCGCGCCGCGCCCGGCGCCGAGGTCGAGCACCAGGTCATCGGGGCCGACCCTGGCGTGGCGGACGATCTCAGCGGCGAGCCGTGGCGGCAGGAAGTGGGCTCCGGGCGCGTTCGCGGCTCTGGGTGTCGCGGCCCTGGGTGTCGCGGCCCTCGGCGGCCGTCGCCCGACCACGGAAGATCATGACCAGGCCCATGGTCCGCTCCTTCACGTTTCGATCAGGACGCCGTCACGCTACCGGCCGGCCACGTGCCAGGCGATCGGTTTACACGGTCCGCAGCGGCGGGACCATCCAGCCGTTCTTGGCTGCCCAGCGCTCGGCCCGGTCGAGCATGTCGATGATGAACGCGATCTTCGTCTCGGTGTACGCCGACCGGTCGTCGGCGTAGCGCTCGGCCACGTGGTGCTTGAGCCTGGCGTACTCGTCACGGACCCGGTGGTCGCTGCGCAGGTACGCGACGAACAGCAGCTGCACCCGCTCGCGCTCGGAGCCGGCGGAGGTGACGTGCACGTGCCGCAGCCTGGGCGGTACCGGCGGCCGGAAGAACGACCAGGACACCGATGCGTCGCGGTAGCTCAGCACGAGCCCGGTCGACTCGATCGCCGGCCGGTAGCTGTCCACATCGGTCTCGTCGGCGACCACGACCTGCAGGTCGACCACGTCCTTGGCGGCCAGCCCGGGAACCGCGGTCGATCCAATGTGGTCGATCCGCAGAGCGACCGGGCCGAGGATGTCGGCCAGCTCGTCGCGGTAGTACGCGAACCGGGCGGGCCAGCGCGGGTCGTAGTCGACCATGTCCAGCGCGCCGTGCAGCGGGGGTAGGGATGTGGTCATGACGGCGCCACGTGACATCCGGCGAGGTGGTCGTCGACCATCCCGGTAGCCTGCATCATCGCGTACGCCGTCGTGGGCCCCACGAACCGGAACCCGCGCCGTTTGAGCTCCTTGGCCATGGCGATCGACTCGGCGGTCTTCGGAGCCATCTCGGCGAACGAGCGCGGTCTGGGCGGCCGGGGGTCCGGAGCGCACGACCAGAGCAGCGCCGCCAGCCCGTCGGGCAGGCCGGCGGCCGCCCGCGCGTTGGCGATCGCCGCCTCGATCTTCGCCCGGTTCCGGACGATCCCGGTGTCGGCGAGCAGCCGCCGTACGTCGTCCTCGCCGAAGCCGGCCACCTTCTCGATGTGGAACCCCGCGAACGCGGCCCGGAACGCCTCGCGCTTGCGGAGGATCGTCAGCCACGACAGCCCGGACTGGAACGCTTCGAGCGTCAACCGCTCATACAACCCGTCGTCGGTACGCACGGGTCGGCCCCACTCGGTGTCGTGGTAGGCGGTGTACTCCGTGGTAGCACCCGCCCAGCGGCAGCGGGCCAGCCCGTCGGCGCCCACGACGAGGTCGTTCGACAGCACCCCACTCACGGGAGCCGTCCCGACTCGACCAGCCGCGCGAAGCGGCGCAGCGCCTGGGTCAGGCCGAGCTTCGAGCCCGGCCACACCACGGGCCAGGCGAGCCGTCCGGCCGTGCCGCCCGGCAGGTGAAACCATTCGTGCCAGACTACCTGCGTGCGGCCCTCCCCCAGCGGAGTACAGCGCAGCACGCCGGGGCCGCGCAGGATCCGTCCATAGTGGACGACCCGGACCTCGTACGGCGGATCGAGCTTCACCACGCGCATCTCGTCCCGGACAATGGCGGGACCGACCTGGGTGACCGCCTCGATCGAGCTGCCCGGACCGCCGTCGCCTTCGGTGATCCGTACCTGCGTGAACGGGATCCATTCGCCCTGGCGCTCCCACGCCGTGAACGCCTTGAACACGGTCGCCGCGGGTGCGTTGACGATCACCGTGGCCGTGACCTCGCCGGCTCCGGGGCGGGCTGCGTCGCCGAGTCCGGCGGGGGTGCGCGGCGGCTGACCCGGCCCGGTCGCACCGCCGCCCACCGGTTCGCTGTCGGTCATCGCCCGCCCATCGCCGACCGCCGCCACGAGTCGTCGAGCTCGGCGCTCCAGTCGGGGGGTTCGCCCGCTTCCGAGTCCCCTGCTGTGCGCTCGGCCGCATGCTCGGCCGCTCGCTCGGCCTCGACGGCCTCGTCAGCGTCGATCTCCGCATCGATCTCCGCATCGGTGTCCGCATCGGTGTCCGCATCGGTCGCTCCGGCCGGGATGACGATCGCCGGCTCGCTGGCGGGCGCGGGTTGCGCCGCGACGAGCGCCTGGTCCCGGGCCTCGCGCAGCAGGTCGGCATCGTCCCGGCGGCCGGCGCGCAGCGCGTCCACCTCGGCCATCAGGACCGTGATCAGCTCCTCCTTGTACCCGAGGTCGTACGCGGTTCGGCGCAGCGCGGCGTCGACCTGTGCCATCCGGTACCCGCGCAGCGCCGTGTCGAAGCGCAGCGCGGCGATGTCGGCCTCGGCCAACGGACGGCCGGCGGGCAGCGGTACCGCCCGACCGTCGGGCTCCGCCGGCGCCAGCCCGGGGTCGCCGCTCGTGATCAGTACGACGACGCCAAAGCCGATCCCGGCGACGACGAGCACGCCGACGAGCAGGAGCAGTAGCTGACCCATGCCCCGATCGTGGCACGCTGGCGATGCGCAAGCGACCCCGCCACGGCGTAACGGGAAGGAGCGGCCTGGTGACGGCATCGTTCCGGCTGGGCAAACGAACCTTCCGGCCCGGTGAGCTGGCCGTCATGGCGATTGTCAACCGTACTCCGGACTCGTTCTTCGACCGTGGCGCGACCTTCACCGAGGACGCCGCGCTGCGCGCGGTCGATACGGCGGTGCGTGAAGGCGCCGAGATCATCGACATCGGCGGGGTCAAGGCGGGTCCCGGGGATGAGGTCGGCGTGGGCGAGGAGCTTTGGCGTACGGTCTCGACGGTCGCCGCGGTGCGGGCCCACTTCCCCGACGTGATCATCTCGATCGACACCTGGCGGGCCGAGGTGGCCCGCCAGGCAGTGGCGGCGGGCGCCGACCTGATCAACGACACGTGGGCCGGGGCCGATCCGGAGCTCGCCGACGTCGCCGCGGCGACCGGAGCCGGGCTGGTGTGCTCGCACGCCGGCGGGCTGAGCCCGCGCACCCGGCCACACCGGGCCGCCTTCGCCGACGTCGTGGGCGATGTGGTGACGACCGTGTCGGCGCTCGCGGACCGGGCGGAGGCATTGGGAGTACGCCGAGACGGCATCCTCGTCGACCCCGCGCACGACTTCGGCAAGAACACCCGGCACTCGCTGGAGCTGACCCGCCGGCTCGACGCGCTGGTGGCCACCGGCTGGCCGGTGCTCGTGGCGCTGTCGAACAAGGACTTCGTCGGCGAGACCCTGGACCTGCCCGTGGACCAGCGGCTGGAGGGCACGCTGGCGGCGACCGCGGTGTCGGCCTGGCTCGGTGCGCGGGTGTTCCGGGCGCACCACGTGCGCCAGACCCGGCGGGTTCTGGACATGGTGGCCGCCATCCGGGGCGACCGGCCGCCCGCCGTGGCCCGCCGCGGCCTGGCCTAGCCGCTACCTCAGGTCCAGGTCAGCACGCGCTTGCGCCACGCGTAGAGCAGGCCGAGCGCGAGCAGGCCGACGAAGATGCCCATCTCCACCACGGTCGCGAGGCCGTATCCGGCGCGGTCGAAGACGGTCGCCCAAGGGAAGAGGAAGACGCTCTCCACCGCGAACAGCACATAGAGGTACGCGTAGACGTAGTAGCGGATCTGGGCCTGTGCCCAGTCCTCGCCGACCGGGTCGAGGCCGCACTCGTAGTTTTCCAGCTTGCCCGCGGGGTTGGCCGGATGGCCGGGTCGCAGCAGACGGTTCGCGCCGAACGCGACGACGAAGAAGCCGGCGCCGACGACCAACAAGAGGCCGAGGGTGGCGTAGGAGCCCAGGTAGCCAGGCACGACCACCAGCCTATCGTCGCCCGGCCGGCCGGTGGAGTGTGCGGCGGCCCGCTCGATTCGATAATTGGACGTCCGCCGATCGGCACGAAGGGCACAACGCATGATCGTGGCAGGTCGAGGAGCCCGCCGCCTCCTCAACGCCGCCATGTCCGGCGCGATAGCCGTCCTGAGCATCGCCGTCCTGAGCATCGCCGTCCTGGGCGTCGCAGTCCTGGGCGTCGCGGTCCTAGGCGTCGCCGGGCCGGTCGCCGCCGCGCACCCGGCCGCCGCCTATCCCCGACCCCAGCTCACCGAGCCGCAGGTCGACCCCACGCCGGAGCCGACGCCGACGGACCTCCCAACGACCCCGCCGCCTCCACCACCGGCGCCCGGGGTGAAGATCAACGCGGCCGACGTCACCCTCGGCCCGTCGTACTGGCAGGGCTCCGTCACCAAGGGCGCGATGACCGTACAGGTCACCAACACCGGTGACAGCGCCGAGTTGGTGACCCTGACCTACACGCTCCCTCCGGGCGTCCATGACACCGGGCCGGCCTGCCCGTGCACCGCCACGCTCAAGGCGGGCGACGTGTGGACCGTCAACGTCGTGCTCGCCGTGGACCCCGACGCCTGGCGGCGCGCGCCGTTGGCCGGCACGGCCGTCGCAGCCGCCACCGTCGTGGGCCGCGCCGACCTGGGCGCCCGGGACCAGGACGGGTACTCGATCATGTTGCCGCCCGGGCCACCGGTACCCGGTGTCTCGCTCACCGCCTCGGACCTGTTCCTGGCCGCCGTGCCGCCCGCCCGCTCGGAGATCGCCACGCTGACGGTGAAGCTGGCCAACACCGGCTCGGTACCGGTCGTCGCCGCGATCGAGCTGATCACCCCCGACGGCGTGAACGTTGCCTCGTTCCCCACGGCCTGCCAGAGCCGGCGCCGGATCGCGGCGCACCGGGAGCGGTGCGAGCTGGGCCGGGTCGACGCCGGTACCGGTCGCAGCCTGACCTTCAACCTGTCGATCAGCGCGCTGGCCCGGGGCGAGGCGCCGCTCAGCGGGGCGGTCTACGGATACCTGACCCCGCCCGGCCAGGACACCGTCGAGGTGCAGACGGGGTACCGGATCATCGCCCCGCAGCCGAGCCCGTCCGCGGTACCGTCTGCGGTCCCGACGGACGCCGGGTCGGCGAGCGGCGCGGACGGGTCCGACGGCAGGCTGGTCGGCAACACCGGCGCCGGTGCCCCGGCCGCCGACCGTGACCGCGACAGCGGTGGCATACCGCTGGTACCCGTCGCCGGGCTGCTGGTCGGGCTGCTCGCGGTGATCGGCGCGTTCGTGGTCGTGTCGCTGCGCCAGCCGACGCTGGACCGATCGATGTTGGCCAGAGTCCGGGCAAGGTCAATCGTTCGCAACAGAACAGTTACGGATTGGCCGCTACCGCTGAACGCCACGCCGACCTGGCCGCCGACCTCACCGCCAATCACGCCGCCAATCACGCCGCCAATCACGCCGCCAACCTGGCCGCCCGCCGAGGAGCTGGACGAGCTGGACGAGCTCGACGAGCTGGACGAGCTGGATGAAGAAAACGACGAACCCGGCGAACCGGACGGCGAATCCCCCGAACCGGGTGACGAAACCGGCCACCTGGACGACGAGGCTGACCAGCTGGACGAAGCGGAGGTCCGAACCTCCTGACCGACTCCGTTCGTGCGGTCATATCGCCCGTTCGGCGCAGACGTCGGGCCTCTGACAGGGCGGGTGCCCCCCGCCGAAGTACCCTGAAGGTGTAAGAAGAAGCGGGCCGGCCCCTTGCCCTCGTCGTCCGCCGCTTTCCGCGACGACGGGGTCGCACCCTCTTTAGCCTTGCCGGCCTCAAGGAGGTCAAACTCACGTGACCAAACAGGTGCGCCAGCTGGACCGGGTGGTCATTCGGTTCGCTGGCGACTCCGGTGACGGCATGCAGCTCACCGGCGACCGGTTCACCTCGGAAACCGCGCAGCTCGGCAACGACATCTCCACGCTGCCGAACTTCCCCGCCGAGATCCGGGCGCCAGCCGGGACCCTTCCCGGCGTGTCGAGCTTCCAGGTTCACTTCGCCGACTTCGACATCCTCACCCCCGGCGACTCGCCAAACGTGCTCGTGGCGATGAACCCGGCAGCCCTCAAGGCGAACCTCGGCGACGTGCCTCGCGGCGCGGAGATCATCGTCAACACCGACGAGTTCACGCCGCGCAACCTGACCAAGGTCGGGTACGCCCGGAACCCTCTCGAAGACGGCTCACTCGACGGGTACACGCTGCATCCGGTCGCGCTCACGTCCATGACGGTCCGCGCGCTGGAGTCATTCGACATCTCCAAGAAGGACGCGGAGCGCGCGAAGAACATGTTCGCCCTCGGCCTGCTGTCCTGGATGTACAACCGCCCAACCGAGAGCACCATCACCTTCCTGCAGCGCAAGTTCGCCAAAGCGCCGCAGATCGCGGCCGCTAACATCGCGGCGTTCAAGGCGGGCTGGAACTTCGGCGAGACGACCGAGGACTTCGCGGTCCGGTACGAGGTCAAGCCGGCCCGGATGAAGCCAGGCAGCTACCGCAACGTCACCGGCAACACGGCGCTGGCCCTCGGCCTCGTGGCCGCGGGCGTGCGCTCGGGGCTGCCGGTGGTGCTCGGGGCGTACCCGATCACGCCCGCCTCGGACATCCTGCACGAGCTGTCCAGGCACAAGAAGTTCGGCGTGACGACCGTGCAGGCCGAGGACGAGATCGCGGCGGTCGGGGTGGCGCTGGGTGCGTCGTACGGCGGCTCGCTCGGCGTGACGACCACCAGCGGCCCGGGCGTGGCGCTCAAGGGCGAGACGATCAGCCTGGCCGTGGCCCTGGAGCTGCCGCTCCTGGTCATCGACGTGCAGCGCGCCGGTCCATCCACCGGCATGCCCACCAAGACCGAGCAGGCCGACCTGAACATGGCGCTGTTCGGCCGGCACGGCGAGGCACCGGTCGCGGTGCTCGCGCCGCGCTCCCCCGCGGACTGCTTCCACGCCGCGCTGGAGGCCGCGCGCATCGCGCTGACCTACCGCACCCCGGTGATCCTGCTCTCGGACGGGTACATCGCCAACGGCTCCGAGCCGTGGCAGCTGCCGACCGTGTCCGAGCTGCCGGACCTGCGGGTGGAGTTCGCGAACAAGGCCAACGGGCCGAATGGCGAGTTCCTGCCATACCTGCGCGACCCGATCACCCTCGCCCGGCCATGGGCGATTCCGGGTACGCCCGGCCTGGAGCACCGCATCGGTGGCCTGGAGAAGGCGGACAAGACCGGGGACATCTCCTACGACCCAGCGAACCACGACTTCATGGTGCGCACCCGCGCGGCGCGGATCGAGGCGATCGAGGTGCCGCCGGTCGAGGTCGACGACCCGGACGGGACCGCTCAGGTGCTGGTCCTCGGCTGGGGCTCCACGTACGGGCCGATCGGCGCCGCCTGCCGTGCGCTACGCCAGCGCGGGCTGTCGATCGCCCAGGCGCACCTGCGCCACCTGGCGCCGATGCCGAGGAACCTTGGCGACGTGCTGCGCTCGTACGACCACGTCGTGATCCCCGAGATGAACCTGGGCCAGCTGGCCCACGTCATCCGGGCCCGGTACCTGGTCGACGCGATCCCGTACAACCAGGTGCGTGGCCTGCCGTTCACCGCCGCCGAGCTGGAGACCATGCTCGAGGAGGTCGTCAAGAATGGCTGACATACAGGGGGCTACGCCCCCCGTACGCCCCCCGAGGGCGACGAGCCGGCCGGAGGCCGGCGCTGTCCGGGGCAACGGCCAACTGAAGTTGACCGTGAAGGACTTCAAGACCGACCAGGAAGTCCGGTGGTGCCCCGGCTGCGGTGACTACGTGATCCTGGCCGCCGTCCAGTCGTTCCTGCCGGAGCTGGGCATCCCGCGCGAGCGGATCGTCTTCATCTCCGGCATCGGCTGCTCCTCGCGGTTCCCGTACTACGTCAACACGTACGGGATGCACTCCATCCACGGCCGCGCGCCGGCCATCGCGACGGGCCTGTCGGTGTCCCGCCCGGACCTTTCGGTGTGGGTGGTCACCGGCGACGGCGACGCCCTGTCCATCGGCGGCAACCACCTGATCCACGCGCTGCGCCGCAACGTCAACCTGAAGATCCTGCTGTTCAACAACCGGATCTACGGGCTGACCAAGGGCCAGTACTCGCCGACGTCGGAGCTCGGAAAGATCACCAAGTCGACGCCGGTCGGCTCGGCCGACACCCCGTTCGACCCGATCTCGCTGGCACTGGGCGCCGGCGCCTCGTTCGTGGCGCGCACCATCGACTCCGACCGCAAGCACCTCACCTCGGTGCTGCGGGCCGCGGCCGCCCACCGTGGGTCGGCGTTCGTCGAGATCTACCAGAACTGCAACATCTTCAACGATGGCGCGTTCGACGTGCTCAAGGACGCCGACAGCCGCGACGAGGCGCTGATCCGGCTGGAGCACGGCAAGCCGATCACGTTCGGCCGCAACGGGGAGTGGTGCGTGGTCCACCCGCCGGGCGGCTTCGGGCTGGAGGTCCGCGAGTCCGGGTCGGTGCCCACCGAGGAGATCGTGGTCCACGACGAGACGGTCACCGAACCGGCGTACGCGTTCGCGCTGTCCCGCCTTCCCGGCGAGGACCTGCGACACAGCCCGATCGGCGTGTTCCGGGCCGTCGGCCGCCCGTGCTATGACGACCTGGTCCGCGGCCAGATCGAGGACGCGAAGGCGAAGGCCACCGGTACTCCGGAGGACCAGCTCACCGCGCTGCTCAACGCCGGCGACACCTGGACCATTAACTAGCCGACCATCAACTAACCCGGTAATAGGCACCAGGGCGGGCCGCCGAACGGCGACCCGCCCTTCGTTTGTTGGGCCCCGCAGGATTCGAACATATGTGCGAGAATGGCCCTGTGTCCGGTGAGGGGACCATCCTGCACGCGGACCTGGACGCGTTCTACGCGTCCGTCGAGCAGCGGGACAACCCCCGGTTGCGGGGCCGCCCGGTGATCGTCGGCGGCGGGGTCGTCCTGGCGGCCAGCTACGAGGCCAAGGCCTGCGGCGTGCAGACTGCGATGGGCGGGCGGCAGGCCCGGCTGCTGTGCCCGCAGGCGGTCGTGGTCGAGCCCCGGATGTCGGCCTACGCCGCGGCGAGCAAAGCCGTGTTCGAGGTGTTCAACCAGACCACGCCCCTGGTCGAAGGGCTGTCGATCGACGAGGCGTTCCTCGACGTCGGTGGGTTGCGCCGGATCTCCGGTACGCCCACCGAGATCGCCATTCTGCTGCGCGCCGAGGTCCGCGAACGGGTCGGCCTGCCCATCACCGTCGGGGTGGCCCGGACCAAGTTCCTCGCCAAGGTGGCCAGCCGCGTCGCCAAGCCGGACGGCCTGCTGGTGGTACCGCCCGACGGGGAGGTGGCGTTTCTGCACCCGCTGCCGGTCGAGGCGCTGTGGGGCGTGGGACCGGTCACCGCGGGCAAGCTGCGCGAGCGGGGCATCGTGACGGTCGGCAAGGTCGCCCGGCTCGGCGAAGCGGCGCTGGTGGCGATGCTCGGTGAGGCGGCCGGCCGGCACCTGCACGCCCTGGCCCACAACCGCGATCCCCGGCCGGTACAGGTCGGCCGCCGCCGGCGGTCGATCGGTTCACAGCACGCCCTGGGCCGCCGGCCCCACTCCCCGCAGGACATCGACGCCGCACTCGCCGGCCTGGTCGACCGGGTCACCAGGCGGATGCGCAAGGCCCACCGTGTGGGGCGAACGGTCACCCTCCGGCTGCGCTTCGACGACTTCTCCCGGGCGACCCGCTCACACACCCTCCCCCGGGCCACCGCGCACACGCGTACCATCCTCATCGCCGCCCGCGGGCTGCTGGCGGCCGCGCTGCCGATGATCGAACGGCAAGGCCTCACGCTGGTCGGCGTCGCGGTCAGCAACCTCGACAACGGCGAGACCATCCAGCTGGAGCTGCCGTTCGACCGGAACAGCGGCATCGACCTTGACATCGCCGTCGACGCCGTACGCAACCGGTTCGGCTCCTCGGCGATCACCCGCGCCGTGCTCCTCGGCCGCGACCAGGGCATGACCGTACCGCTGCTCCCCGACTGATGCTCCCCGACTGAGCTGGCGCGGCTCCCTTGACGGCGACCCGCCGCGGGCCTAACGTCTGCCTCCCCGGTCTGGAGAGAAGTGACTGTCGATGTCCTCGTTACGGTTCCGCCACCGCCTCGCCGCCCTCGCCGTCGCCAGCGTCACCGCCGTTTCCGCCGCGCTCCTCCCCGCGAGCCCGGCCGCGGCTGCCGGTACACCCCTGCCGGCCCACGTCTTCGCGCCCTACTTCGAGACCTGGACGACCGACAGCATCACCGACCTCGCGCAGCAGTCGGGTGCGCGGTATTTCACCCTCGCGTTCCTGGAAACCACGAGCAAGACCTCCTGCACGCTGGCGTGGAACGGCGACCGGAGCCAGACCCTGCCGACCGGGCGGTACCTGTCCGACATCGCCTCGCTGCGCGCCATCGGTGGTGACGTTGTGCCCTCGTTCGGCGGCTGGAGCGCCGACCAGGCCGGCACCGAGATCGGCGACTCGTGCAAGGACGTCAACGCCATCGTCGCGGCGTACCAGTCGGTGATCACGACGTACGACGTCACGCGCCTGGACATGGACATCGAGGGTCGGTCGCTGAACCGGCCCGACGGCATCGACCGGCGGAACAAGGCGATCAAGCTGCTGCAGGACTGGGCGGCCAGCACGGGGCGTACCGTCCAGATCGTCTACACCCTGCCCACGACGGCGACCGGGCTGCCCGCGTCGAGCCTGGCCGTGCTGCAGAACGCGGTCGCCAACGGCGTACGCATCGACTTCGTCAACCCCATGACGTTCGACTACTACGACCGGGTCACCACCGACATGGGCGCCGCCGCGATCAACGCCGCTCAGGGTCTGTTCAACCAGCTCCGCACCCTCTACCCGGCGAAGACCGCCGCCGAGATCTGGGCGATGGAGGGCAACACCATCATGCCGGGCATCGACGACTATCCGCGCCGGACCGAGGTGACCTACCCAGCCGACGCGCAACGCCTGCTGGACTTCGCCCGGGCCAACGGGATCAGCATCCTGTCGATGTGGGCGATCCAGCGCGACAACGGTGGCTGCCCGGGCAACGGCGGCTCCAACGACTGCTCCGGCATCGTCCAGAGCACTTGGGAGTTCACCCACATCCTCGCGCCGTTCACCGGTCCCTGACCGAGGGTTGGTCGGACGGCCCGCGCAGGTACGCGAGCACAGCCAGCACGCGCCGGTTGTCGTCGACAGCCGGCGCCAGGCCAAGCTTGCCGAAGATCGCGGCGATGTGCTTGGTCACCGACTGCTCGCTCAGGAACAGCGTGCGGGCGATCGCCGCGTTCGTACGCCCTTCGGCCATCAACGCCAGCACCTGCTTCTCCCGATCGGTGAGGGTGTCGACCGGCGAACGGGACCGGTGTCGGGCGAGCAGCTGGGACACCACCTTCGGGTCGATGACCGTGCCGCCGGCCGCGACCTCGCGTACCGCGGCGGAGAACTCGGCCACTTCCGACACCCGGTCTTTCAGGAGGTAGCCCACCCCGGCGGGGTCTCCGCCGAGCAGCTCGGCGGCGTAGGTCTGCTCGATGTACTGGCTGAGCACCACGACCGGGAAGCCGGGCCGCTCGTGGCGCAGGGCAAGGGCGGCGCGCAGCCCGTCGTCGGTGTTGTCCGGTGGCATCCGCACGTCGGTGACCACGACGTCCGGACGCTGTGCCGCGGCGGCGGCCAGCAGCGCGGGCGCGTCGCCGACCTGGGCGACGACCTGGTAGCCGAAGCGGCCGAGGATCTGGGCGAGCCCCTCGCGGAGCAGCACGAAGTCCTCGGCCACGATCACCCGGGCGGCTGGCACGGGAGCTCCAGGCGCAGCACGGTCGGGCCGCCCGGCGGGCTTGAGATCAGCAGCCGCGCACCGGCCGCGTCGGCCCGGTCCGCCAGCCCCTGCAAGCCGGTACCCCGGGCGGGGTCGGCGCCGCCGTGCCCGTCGTCGCGTACCTCGACGGTCAACGCCCGCCCGGCGTGTCGGACGGTCACCGTCGCGAGCCGGGCGCCGCTGTGCTTGTCGACGTTGACCAGCGCCTCGCTGATCACGTAGTACGCGGTGGTCTCGGCCGCCAGTGGCAGGCGCCCGTCGAGCCGGATGTCCGTGGTGACCGGTACCGTCGAGCGGCCGGCGAGCTCGGCCACGGCGGCGCCGAGCCCGCGATCGGTGAGCAGCCACGGGTGGATGCCGCGCACGAGGTCGCGCAGCTGGTCGAGGACGGCCTTGGACTCCTCGTGCGCGTCGGTGACGAGGCGGGCAAGCTCGGGCGAGTCGGAACTCATGTGGCGGGCGGCTTCGAGGCGGGCGGCTTCGAGGCGGGCCAGGCCGAGGTTCACGCTCAGCGTGAGCAGCCGCTGCTGGACTCCGTCGTGCAGGTCGCGTTCGATGCGCCGCCGCTCGCTGTCGAAGCCGGCCACCAGGCGGGCCCGCGAGCGGGTCAGCTCCACCAGGTGCGCGCCGTCCGGCGGTACGAGCAGTGCCCTGGTCAGCGCCGCGCGCGCCGCCGCCACCGAGGTGACCAGGTAGGCCATGGCGACCGCCATCCCCGCACCGACGAACGGGAGCAGCCAGATCAGGCCCGCGTCGCGGATCCGTACGCCATTGGGCACGGCATGGGCCGGGAGCACGGCGACCAGCAGCGGCGCGAACAGCGGCAGCACGGTCAGGCAGACCGCGAAGACGACCGTGGCCGCCTCGACCGCCCACAGCACGGTCGCGGCCAGGACCGCGAAGGCGAGCTCCTGCCAGGTGACCGGCTCGGACAGCCGGGTGGCGAGCCAGCCGCGGATGCCCCGCCGCGAACCCTGCCGCCGCTCATGCGGACTCGGGGCCGGCGCGCGGTCGACCAGCCGCAGCCGGTGCCGCTCGACCGTGGCCAGCGCCGTACCGAACAGCACCGGCCCGACGCCGGTGACCACCAACGGGGGGAGCGCCACCAGCGCGGCCATGCCCAGCGGGGCGCCGGTCACCAGGTAGGCCAGGCAGCGCCACGGCCACGCGGACATCAGCAGCCGCGCGGGCGACGCCCGTACCGCCTGCCAGGGGGTTGCAGCGCCCATGGCGTCACGGTAGCCGCGAGCGGTCACCGGATGGAGTGGAGAAAGCTCCACTCCAGGTGGGAGCCAGCCGTGTTCCGGCGGCCCCGGTCCAGGCACCAACGTCGGTGGCATGAGGCGGTGGAGCCGGCGCAGCCGGCACCTGTTGTTGGTGCTGCACTACGTCACGTCGGTGGGGTGGCTCGGGGTCGGCTTCTGCCAGCTCACGTTGAACCTCGTCGCGCTGACCACCGGCGAGGCGCTGTTGCGCCATCACAGCCACGAGATCGCCCACGTCCTGGACCGGTGGCTGCTCACGCCACTGGCCCTGGGCGGGGCGGTGACCGGCATCCTGCTGGCGGTTCGCTCCACCTGGGGCCTGTTGCGGTACTGGTGGGTCGTGGTCAAGCTGGCGCTCACCGTGGCGCTACTGATCTTCACTCCGGTATGGCTGGGCGGGTGGGTCAACGAGGCGATCGCCGCGACGGCTGCGGGCGCACCCGGGCCGGCGTACTCCGGCGTACGGGCTGACCTGCTGGCCGGCTCGGTGAGCGTCCTGACCACGCTGGTGGTCATCGTCTCGGTGTCGGTGGTGAAGCCGTGGGGCCGTATCCGGCGCAGAGCCGTCAGAGCTGGACCGAAACCTCCGCGACATTGGTCGGCGACCGTTTCTCCCCGGGCTTAGGGTTGACCACCCGCAGGACGAACGATCCCGACGCCGGCAGCTTGATCAGGAAGCCGAGATAGACAGTTACCACGTTCGCGGAGTACAGCGCCTCGTTGGGCGCCGCGGTCGGCCCGATCTCGGTGCTGTCGGGCAGGCCGAGCCGGAAGGCGGCCTCGCCCACGTAGAGCCCGCCGGCGTAGCCGCCGGTGTACTGGATGTCGACCGAGCGCGCCAGCGCCGCGTAGCCCTTCTTCGCCTGGCCGTGCCAGTCGGTGAACCCGCCCCGAAGCTCGCAACGGGTGAAGTTCGCCACCAGTTCCCGGGCTGTCACCTTCTTGTCGGTGAGGACCACCTTGGGCTCGTACGCGACCAGCCCGTCCGAGCCGCCGTTGAGCGGGACGACGGCCTGCTCCTCGTCGCCGCGCCCGATGGTGAGCTTGCCTTCGGCGATGCTGCCGGCAATCGGCTGGTACACGTCGAAGTCGAGGTGGATGTTGCTCTGGCTAGCCGCCACGGTCGTGGTGATCTCGCGCGCCCGCCCGGTGTAGGACTGGCCGCCGGTCGAGAGGACGACGTTGATGTCTGGATGGACGTCCTTGTCGCCCAGGTTCTCCATCATCGTGTCGGCCGTGAGCTTTTCGCGCCTGTCCGCGTCGTAGGTCACTGTGTTGACAGTGATCTTCAGGCCGGCGTACCAGACGGTCTTGTTGACCGTCGCCGTCTGCTGGCTCGCACCCGCCTTGGCGTTCTGGCCATTGTCGTTCTGGCCGGTGCTGGTCGCGCCACTGTTGCCGCCGGTACGCCGGTTGCCAGAACCGTGGTTGGGCGAGGAGGAGCTGCCGGTCTTCTTCAACATCTGGACGCCCGCGATGCCGCTGACCACCAGGAGCACCACGACACCAGCCGCCACCAGAGGAAGAGTCCACCGACCCCGCTGACGAGCCGGCCCCGGACCCAGCGCACCCCCAGCGGCGAGCGTCCCGGCAGGCTCCGGCCAGAGCGGAGTCGGTGGCAGGCCGGACACCGGGGTCTCCACACCCGGCGCCGCGAGCCCGGCCGCCGGGGATACCGGAAACGGCGGCGAGACAGGGCTCGCCGGCGGGGCGGACACCGGCGGGCCTGACATCGGCGTCGCCGGTGTCGGAGACACCGGCGAAGCGATCGGCGGCTGGATCGGTGGCGCGAACGGCACTGGCGGCGGCGCGAACACCGGTGCCGGCGCAGTGCGCGGCCGGAGCACGGCCTGCAAACTGCCCAGCGCCACCACCAGCTCCGGTTGCTCGATCAGCGTCGGTGCGACGCCGGTGCGGTGGTGCAGCAGCGTGCTCACCATCGGGATCCGGCTGGAGCCACCAACCGGGAACAGGCCGGCGACTTGGTCGGCGCGGACCCCCGCGCGCTGCATCGTGGCCGCGGTCAGGTCGGCGGTGCGTTCCAGGTACGGGCGGGCCAGCCGCTCGAACTCCTCACGGGTGAGGTACACGTCGGTGTCGAACAGCGGTACGTGCATGGTCGCCGAGGAGCTGCGCGAGAGCTGTTCCTTGGCCGCGCGTACCTCGTCCCACAGCATCCGGTGCCGGCGCCGGGCGACCTCGTCCTGGGGCTCGGTGAGCTGCCGCCAGCGATCCGGGTCGGTCCCGCCGACGGTCTCGCGCAGATGCTCGACGATGGCGCCGTCGAGGTCCAACCCGCCCACGTCGTCCAGCCCGTCGCTGACGATGACGTCCCAGCCGCCGTCCGGCCGGCGCCGCAACACGCTCGTGTCGAACGTCCCGCCGCCGAAGTCGTACACCACGAGGGCCGCGCCCGGCGGGACCGCGCGGCCCAGCACGCCGGTGAAGTACAGCGCCGCCGCGATCGGCTCGGGGATCAGGGTGACGCCCGGCATCCCGGCCCGTGCGGCCGCGTCGGCGAGCGCGGCCTTTCGGCTGGCCGCCCAGTTGGCCGGGTACGTCAGCACGCTGGTCGCCGGCAGGCTTCCCGCCACGCGCGCCGCCTCGTCGCCCACCCGGCGCAGCACGGCGGCGATCAGGTCGACGACCGGGTACTCCCGGGTGCCCAGCAGCGTCACGCTGTCATCGATCCGACGCTTCGGGTTGGGCTCGAACCGCGTGGGATCCAGCCGGGCGCCACGCTCGGCGTCACGCCCGACGAGCAGCCGCCCATCGGTCTCGGCGAAGACCGCCGATGGCAACAGGAAGCTGGCGTCAAACAGGAGCAGCTCGCCGCGCCCGTCGCGGCCAGCCAGCGCCGCGACCGTATGTGTGGTGCCGAAATCGATCCCGAGTCTCGACTCGCCGGGGGTTATCACGGCGCCACGGTATCGCCGACCGTCAACGCCGCTTCCGGCGCTCGGTCAGGGCCGCAGCGGCCGACCCTGACCGTCCGTCGGCCGGCCGGCCAGGACGAGGATGCCGTCGACCACGAACCAGATCCAGAGGCCGAGGAAGACCAGGAACGGGAAGATCAACACGAACCCGCACCAGAACGAGGCCCAGCCGACGACGCTCAGCACGATCTGTGTGACGCCGAGGCTGACGTTGCCGGCGTAGAGCCGACCGATGCCGCCGAGACCGAGGAAGAACGCGGGCAGCAGCTGCAGCAGGCCCGCCGCGAGCTTGCTCTTGTCCGAGTACCCCTGGACGGTCGCCGGGTCGGGCGCGTACCCGTAGCCGGCCGGAACCACGTACCCCGACGGGTACGGGTACGGCGCGCCAGACGCCGGCGCGCCGGACGACGGTACGCCGGACGACGGCGCACCGGAGGATGGCGCACCCGACACCGGATACGGCGGCTGTTGCGGCGGCTGGCCATACGGTTGGCCGTAGGGCTGACCGTAGGGCTGACCGTAGCCGGGCGGCGTCGAGTAAGGGTCCGGTGGGGTGGTCACGTCAGGCAGCGTACCCGCCGCGTCAGGCGGCCGGGGTGTCGACCGAGAAACGCACCGAGCCGGCGGCCATGTCCGGGTGGTCGATGGTCAGCGCCAACGCCACCGCCTCCTCCAGCCGGAGCTGGGTGCCTTCGGCGTAGGCGGCGTCGAACGCGGCGTCGCCGAGCACCGCCCGTACCGCGCTCTGCTGCTCGGCCCAGTACGGACCGAACGCCCCGGGCGAACAGCGCAGCCGCGACTGCTCGGTTTGCGCCGCGCCGAACAGCCGCGCCGCGACGACCAGGTCGCCGCTCATGCTGCAGCGCACCGCGATCGCGTTCAGGGTCTCGCAGACCCGCGAGTGGAACCCGTGCCCCATGCGGGAACGCAGCGCTACCACGAGGTGGTCATGCGCCGCGACGAGGTCGCCGCGCGAGAGGGCGACCATGCCGAGGATCATGTCGACGGTACGGCGTGCCCGGTCGACCGGCCGTGACTGCTCGACCGGGCGGGCGTGTGCCAGCAGGGCGGCCGCCTCGTCCAGCTCGCCGCGCCGCCACAGGATCTGGGCCAGGCAGTACACCGCATCCAGCGCGTCGGCCTCAACGCCCTCCTGCTGCCCCCAGTCGATGACCTCACGGCAGGCCCGCTCGGCCTCCTCCTCGCAGCCCATGTCCAGCAGTGGCGCACCGCGTCCGGAGAGCACGCGGGCCAGCAGGCCGGGATCGCTGGAGCGGCGGGCCGCCGCCTCGGCTCGCTGGGAGAAGTGCAGCTCCTCGACGTACTCCCCATCGGCGCCGGCGTGCAGCGAGTGCATGCGGTACGCCTCGGCCACGTCGGCGTTGGATATCCGCCCGCCGCTTGAGCTGATGCGGTCGTACAGGCGGAACAGCCACATCCGCCCCTCCCGGGCGAGGCCCCGCTCGCGCCACCACTGGTCGAGGCCGCCGGCCAGGGCGAAGCCCTGCCGGAGGCTGCCCCGGGTGACCGCCCAGTGCAGCGCGGCGCGCAGCTCGTCGGCCAGCGGGTCCAGCGCGTACAGCGACACGGTCACCGGGCGGCCCGCGCGGTCCCGGTTCGCCTGGTGCGTCGCGTGCAGGCACCACGCGACGTGGCGGTTGCGGGCCGCCTCCTCCTCGCCCGCGTCCACCAGCCGCTTGGCGGCATAGGCCCGGATCGGGTCGAGCATCCGGTAGGTCGTGCCGGCCGGCGAGGGCTCGGCCAGCAGCAGGGACTTGTCGACCAGCCGGGCGAGCCGGGCGAGCGGGTCGGAACCGATCAGCCACTCGATGGCCGGCAGCTCAACCGGCCCGGCAAAGACCGACAGCCAGCGCAGCAGCTTGGCCGCCTCGGTGTCGAGCGTGCGGTAGGACCAGGTGACAGTCGCCTGCATCGTGCGGTGCCGGTCGACCGCCGCCCGTACGTTCACCGGCAGGTCACCGTCCGCGGGCTCGATGCCGGCGTCGAGCGTGCCGAGCACGTCGTCCAGGCGCGCGGCCAGCTGGCTCGCCGACAGTACCCGCAGCCGCGCGGCCGCCAGCTCCAAGGCCAGCGGCAGCCCGGCGAGCGCCGAGGCCACCCGGTTGAGCTCGGCGACCTCGTCGGCGGTCGGCGGGTTGCCGCCGCGCGCCGCGGTGGCGCGATCGACCAGCAGGGCCACCGCGTCGCTGGGTCCGCCGCTGGCGGGGCGGCGCAGCGACAGCGACGGGATCCGCCAGACCACCTCGCCGGGCAGGCCGAACGGTTCCCGGCTGGTGGCCAGCACCGCGGCTCCGGAGCCGCTGCGCAGGAGCTTGGACACCACCGGCGCGGTGGCGCTGATCTGCGCGTCGCAGGTGTCGAGCACGAGCAGGAACCGGCGTGCGGCGGCGTGGTCGGCGAGCGTATCGGCCATCGGGCGTCCGGGCTCGGGCCGCAGGCCGAGCGTCGCCGCGATCGCGACATCGGCCAGCCCAGGGTCGCTCACCGTGGCGAGGTCGGCGAACCACACCCCGTCGGGGTACGCGTCGAGCAGCTCGCTGGCGAGCTCGACCGCCAGCCGGGTCTTGCCCGCGCCACCGGCACCGACCACGGTGACCAGCCGATGGCTGCTGACGAGCGCCCGCAGCTGCTGCAGCTCGGTGGCACGGCCGACGAACGTGGTGACCGAGACGGGCAGGTTGTGTGTGGTCGCTTCGGCCGTACGCAGGCGGGGGAACTGGCGCTCCAGGCCGGGCGCGACCAGCTGGAACAACCGCTCCCGTCCGTCGAAGCCGCGCAGCCGGTGCAGGCCGAGGTCGAGCAGCCACAGGTCGTCCTGCAGGGCGGCGGTGGCCTGTGCCGCCGTGGCTGCGGAACAGAGGATCTGGCCGCCATGGGCCGCCGCGACGACCCGCGCCGCCCGGTGCACCTCGGGGCTGGCGTACTCGCCGCCGTGCGGTTCGGCGTACCCGGTGTGCAGGCCCATGCGCACCAGCGGCCGTACCTGCGGGACAGGCCAGACGTGGTCGGCGAGCTGGCGCTGGGCCAGCGCGCAGGCGTGCAGTGCGGCGCTGGCGTCGGGGAACGCCATGAAGAGGGAGTCGCCCTCTGTGAACAGCTCGGCACTCTGCGCAGTCGACAGGGCCCCGCGGAGCACCTCGCGATGCTCGGCGAGCACCGACCGGTATTGCGAGCCGAGCATCTGGGCCAATCGGGTTGAGCCCTCGATGTCGGTGAACAGGAAAGTCACCAGCCCCGCGGGCAGGTGCGTCCGTGCCGACACGCCTGAACCTCCGCCCCCCTGGAGTTGCAAGTCATGCTGCCCTAACCACTCGCCCACGCGCATCGTAGAAACGGCTGGCCTCGGTCGCCCAAGGTCGCTACAAAGGCCTATCCGTGCAGGTCAGCCAAGGCGTATGAACGAACGGCTCGGGTGTTTCGGGCGACGTAACGATGGCGCGGGGAAAGACGTTGCGGGCCGTACCGGTAGATCAGCGATGATAACAGTCAGCAACCGCACGAACCCCCACAGCAACCGCCGCCGCTTGATCGAGTCGGTGCCGGAGCACTGCGTCCGGTCAGCGCCACGCCGGTCAGGGCCACGGTGGACAGCAACCGCACCGTGTCGTCGTGTCCGGCCGGGCATAAGGTCGGCGCGCTCGCCTCGCTCATCGGGCGGAGCTGCTCGTACGTCGCGCCGCAGCTGCGGCACCGGTACTCGTAGCGGGGCATACTGACAGGCTACCGAGTCGGCGCGCCTGCCGGAGTAGGACATACTCGTTGCGTGGGGAGTCCGGAGCCTGGATGGGCCGAGTTCCACGCGGCGATCAGGCCGCGGAATGAGCCGGAGGAGTCGCCGAATACGGCGACCGAGCAGAATTTGCCACCCGGCGAGAAGACGCCCGGGAAGACTATCGACGGACCGCTGCGGAATGCCGTACCGCCGCCGAGTTTCACAGCCGGGAATGGACCCCAGCCGCCTAAGCCCCCAGCGCGGCCGGCTGGCCGGGCGGCGGCGCATCGAGCGCCCGCGCAACCACGCATCCAGCTGACACCGGTCGGGCGCCTCATCCGCACCGGCCTGTTGATGGCGCTGCTGTTGACGGCGGCCGGGCTGTCCGGCGCGTACCTCGCTCCCAGAGCCCCCGCGTCCAAGCCGGCGGCCGCCGCCACGAGCAGCCCGGATGGCGGCGCCCCAGGGACCGCACGGCCCGTTCCGACCGAGAGCGTTGTCCCGACCGGGACCAGTGGACCGGGCGCGAGCGCCCCGGCGGGCCCGGTCGGGCGACCGGCCGACGGCCTCGCCGGCTGGGCGGCGCCGCTGTCGAGCCGGCTCAACATCCCACTGGTCGCCATGCAGGCGTACGGGTACGCCGAGTACGTCCTCACCCAGCAGAAGCCCACCTGCCAGCTGCGCTGGCCCACGCTCGCCGGGATCGGGAAGGTCGAGTCCAACCACGGTCAGGCCGGCGGGGTGTTGCGACCGGACGGCCGGTCACAGCCTTCGATCATCGGGCCGGCGCTCGACGGCAAGGAGGGCCGCAAGCAGCAGATCGACACCGACGCGGGACGCCTCGACCAGGACTCCACCTGGGACCACGCGGTCGGGCCGATGCAGTTCATCCCGAGCACCTGGCAGCAGTTCGCCATCGACGCCGACCGCGATGGGCAAGCTGATCCGTACGACATCGACGACGCGGCGCTCGCGGCAGCCCAGCTCCTGTGCTCGAACCAGCGGGACCTCTCAACGGCGGCTGGCTGGTGGGCGGCGGTCCACGCGTACAACGACGTACAGACCTACGCGCTGGACGTCTTCGCGGCGGCGAACGACTACGGCACCCGCAGCCTCTGAGGTAGCCCCTTCCGCAGCCGCCCCGTCGTCGGCAAGCTATTCCTGTGAGGGTGCGCGAGTGGGATCCGGCGAGCGCTCCGGCCGCTGAGGTCGAGGCGGTGCTGCGCGTGCTGAACGACATCTTCGAAGCCGACCTGCCCGACGACCCCCGATGGCAGCTCACGATGTTCCGTGAGTACCTGGCGGGCACGCTGCCGGGCGAGCGCCGGGTGGCCTGGGTGGCCGAGAACGGCGACGGCGTCACCCTCGGGTTCGCAGGCGTGTTGCTCATGGCCGGCATCGGGGTGTTGGAGCTGTTCGTGCATCCGAAGTACCGCCGAAGCGGGGTAGCGACCGCGTTGCTGGCCGCCGTGGCGCGTCGAGCCCACGCCGACGGCTCGGCCTCGCTCGGGGTCGAGGTCGTCGGAGGTACCCCCGGTGAAGGCTTCTACCAGGCCAACGGCTTCCGGTGCGCCTTCGAGGAGATCCGTAACGTCCTCGATCTGTCCACTGTGGACTGGCTGCGCCTGGGCGACATGGCACGCGGGGTCGGCTCGGGGTACCGGATCGAGTACCACCCCGGCGGACCGCCCGAGGAGATGTACGAGGCGTACGCGACAGCCAAGGCGTACGTCCGCGAGCTGCCAACGTCTGACCTGGAGCTACGGCCCAGCTCCTATGACGCGCAACGGCTGCGGGCCAGCCTGGCGACACTGCACGCCCGGGGCCTCAAGCCGTACATCGTGCTGGCGGTCCATGAGGCCAGCGGCGCGGTCGCCGGGTTGACCGAGGTGGTCGTGCCCGCGCAGCGCCCCACGCGGGCCGACCAGTACGACACCATCGTGGTGCGCGCCCACCGGGGCTACGGGCTCGGCCGCGCGCTCAAGGCACGGATGCTCTTCGAGCTGCGCGCGGCCGAACCGCAGCTGCGCGACGTCCAGACCTGGAACGCCGCCGAGAACGAGTACATGCTGCGAGTCAACAACGAGCTGGGCTTCCAACCCGACCGTCACTGGTACGAGTACGAGGCCGACGTGGCGGACCTGGTGCGCCGCCTGTCCAAGGTCTAGCCGCTTCGACCTCAAGAAGCCACCTTTGACATCGGCCCGATCGGCCACTAGCTTCGCGAGGTGCTCAGCACGTCGGCTCCGCCCGGGCCGCGGGGCATGCCGCTGTTGGGCTTGCTGCCGCAGTTGGCACGCGACCCGCTCGGCACCTGTATGCGGGCGCGAGAACGGTACGGCGATGTGCTGCGGTTGCCAGTGCTCAACGGGTCGGTGTACCTGTTGGCGCATCCCGATCATGTCGAGCGAGTGCTGGTCAGCCGGAACGCGAACCACTGGAAGGGACGGCTCTTCGGCCGGGCGGACTTTCTGTGCGGCAACGGGCTCGTCCTCAACGACGGCGATAGTTGGCACCGGCAGCGGCGTATCATGCAGCCGGGTTTCCACAACGACCGGCTGCAAGCGGTTGTCGGTGCGATGCTCGAGGTGGTATGTGACCAGGCTGGGCGGTGGCGGCGGGCCCAGCGAGACAACCGCATCCTCGAGATCGAGTCGGAGATGACGACGCTCACGCTCGACCTCATGGCTACGGCGATGCTCGGGGTCCGGCTCAGCCAGCACGATCTGGAGATCACCGGACGCGCGTTCGGCGTCGTCCTGCACCACATCGGGCTCCGGTTCGCGACCTTCACACTGCCGCCGTCCACGCCGATCCCCGGCGAGGCTCGCGCTCGACGCGCCCTGGCGACGCTGGACGGCATGGTCGACCGCATCCTCGAGCAGCGAACGACTGCACGCGACGACGTGCTCGGTCACCTCCTGGCAGCCTGGCGAGCCGGCGACATGTCGCGGCGGCAGTTGCGGGACGAGGTCGTCACGCTGCTCTTTGGCGGATACGAGGCAACCGCGCACGCGCTCTCGTGGACCTGGTACCTCCTCGACCAGCACCCCGACATCGCCGACCGCGTTCGCGACGAGGCGGTCGCATCCACGCCGGGTAACACGTCAGGACTGGTCTACACGCGGCAGGTCATCGACGAGGTGCTGCGGCTGTACCCCCCGTTCTGGGAGGTGCTGCGCAGCAGCCACGAGGAGGACGAGATCGGCGGGTACACCATCCCTGGCGGCGCCTCGGTCCTGCTTGTGCCCTGGCTCACCCACCGGCATCCAGAGTTCTGGACCGACCCGTTGTCGTTCAAGCCTGACCGCTGGACCGATTGGCAGCCTGCACACCGTCACGCCTACTTCCCGTTCGGTGCTGGCCAGCGGCTCTGCATAGGGCGGCCGCTGGCGCTGCTCGAGATGCAGTTGGTGGTGTCCACACTGAGCCGCCAGTTCCGACCACGCCTCGTCGGCGACCGGCCGGTACCGGTACGCGCCCGCAGCACGCTGCGGTCGAGGCGAGGTATCCGAATGGTGTTAGACCGCGTTTGAACGACGATGCCAGCATCAGCCACGCGGTTCGCCGCAATCAGATCGGGCCGGGTGAGCGGCTTCTCGGTTGGCTGATCATGTCGAGGGGTTGGCCGTCGGGTCGTGTTGCGGTGACGGTGTTGGTGAGGGTGTCCAGGTGCAGGGTCCAGCCGCCTTCGTGGACCGCGGTGTGATGCCACCGACATGTCAGGAGGAGGTTGGTCAGGTTGGTGGGGCCACCGTTGGCCCAAGGGACAAGGTGATGGGCGTCGGTCCATTGTGGCGGGCGGTCGCAGCCGGGGAACCGGCAGCCCCGGTCGCGCAGGATCAGGGCGCGGCGTTGGGCGGTGCTGACCAGCCGGGCGGCCCGGCCCAGGTCCAAAGGTTCCCCGGCGGTGCCGAGCACCGCTGGGATGATCGTGGCGTCGCAGGCCAGCCGGCGGGCGGTGCCGGCGGTGATCGGGGTGCCGTCGCCGAGCGTGGCGGTGCCGGTGCCGCGTAGGGTTTCCCAGTCGATGGTGACGGTGACGTGGGGTTTCTCCCCACCCGCGGTCGGGGTGTGGTTGGCGGCCAGCCGGCACAGGTCCAGCAGCGCGTCGGCGCGCCGGTGCGCCGGGGTGCGCGGGTCGTGCGGCACGGGTGGTGGCAGCAACCCGTTCAGCGTGGTCAGCAGCAGCTCCCCACCGTCGGGGTCCAGCACACCCTGCACCGCCACCGCGCCATCGAAGGTGCGGGCCACGCTCAACCACCGCTCCTCCTGGCGTTGCCGGGCCCGCCGCTCGGCGGCGTCGGGGTCGAAGTGGTCGCGGATGTGGATGGCGGCGTGCCGCAGCGGCCCCGGCGCCAGCTGGGTGGCCTGCTCGGCCAGCAGCTTGCCCGCCCCGGCCGCCAGCACCTCCGGCTCGATGTCGGGCAGCACCGAGGCCACCACCGAGGCGTGCTGAAACGAGACGTCACCGGCCACGTATGCCGTCTCCAGCTCGGGCACCTGCCGCACCGCAACCGCCGCCCGCAGCTGCGCGGCCCCGTCGGAGATCCGCAACCGCGACCGCAGCCACGCCACGGTGGAGACCGCACCATCGGCGAAGACCGCCCCCCGGCGGTGCACCGACCCGATCACCCGCGTCCGCTGCGCCTCCATCCGGCACACCAACGGATGCACCACCCGCAACAGCGCCAGCTGCTGGCCATCCGACAGTCCGTCCAAGTCAACCTCGGACAGCGCCGCAACCCCGGCCTCCAGCAGCCGCACCGCGCTGTCCGTCGAACTCATGTGCGAAACCTACCAGGAGGGTACGACAATTTCCGCCGCCGGCTACCTGGAGGGCGCGAGAAACGACACCGTCCACTGTAGAATTTCCCGCCAGACTCGTCCCGTTACGACGCCCCGCCGACGACTGCTATCGCCCGCTCCTTACAGGCATTGAAAGGCTAGGGTTCTGGATCGGTACCGCGGGTCGATGTTGTGGGGTCGGTGGGCTTTGACGGCACGGATCGACTGCCTGACACGTTTCCGCCGGTGACCGTGGCGTCGAACGAGGAGCTGATCCCGGGCCGCCGAGGCGGCCCTTAGCCCGCCTACCGTGGATGGTCGGCCGTTCGGAAACGTGGCGGCGGCGCCCATGCTTTCAACATCGACACCGAGGTGGTCCTGGGCCGTGAGCGGTCGGTCCGGCTGCGGGAGCTGCTGCCGGACCACGGGTGGCCGGATCCGCTGGGCTAGCCTCTCCGGAGCAGATGAGCCGCCTCGATCGCCCAGTACGTGAGGATGATCTGGGCGCCAGCACGGCGGATCGAGGTGAGCGTCTCGACGATGATCCGTTCCCGGTCGAGCCAGCCGTTCACGGCGGCCGCCTCGACCATCGCGTACTCCCCGGAGACCTGGTACGCCGCCACCGGCACGTCGAACGCGGCCCGCACGGCGGCGACCACGTCCAGGTACGGTAGCGCCGGCTTGACCATCACGATGTCGGCGCCTTCCGCGATATCGAGCGCGGTCTCGCGCAACGCCTCCCGGGCGTTCGGCACGTCCTGCTGGTACGCGCGCCGGTCACCCTGCAGCGCCGACTCCACCGCGTCGCGGAACGGGCCGTAGAAGCCCGACGCGTACTTGGCCGCATAGGCCAGCAGCGCGGTGTCGGTGAGCCCGGCCCGGTCCAGCGCGGACCGGCAGGCGCCCACCTGGCCGTCCATCATCCCGGACAGCCCGAGCACGTGTGAGCCGGCGGCGGCCTGGGCGAGGGCCATCTCGGCGTACCGGGCAAGCGTCGCGTCGTTGTCGACCGAACCGTCGGCAGCCAGCACACCGCAGTGGCCGTGCGAGGTGAACTCGTCGAGGCACAGGTCGGTCATCACCACGGTCGCGTCGCCAACCTCGCCGACGACATCGCGGGTTGCCGCGTTCAGGACCCCATGCGGATCCACCGCTCCCGAGCCGACCGCATCCCGCTCAGCAGGTACGCCGAAGAGCATCAACCCGCCCACGCCCGCCTCAACGGCCTCGACCGCCGCCTTACGCAGCGAGTCGCGGGTGTGCTGCACGACACCGGGCAGCGAGGCGACCGGCCGGGGTTCGGTCAGCCCCTCCCTGACGAACATCGGCAGCACCAGCTCGACCGGCGCCGGCCGGGTCTCGGCCACTAACCGCCGCATGGCGGCTGTCCGTCGCAGCCGCCGCGGCCGTACCTCAGGAAAGCCCATCGACCTCAGCCTATCGGAACAGCCTATCGGAAACGCAACGCCGTTGGACCCTGCACCTTCGAGCCCCGGCGCTGCTTCGGCGGCATGGCGGCCAGCTTCTCGCGGAGCTCCACGGCGTACGCCGCCAGCGCCTCCACCAGGTCGGGAACCGAGGCGTGACCAGGCTGCACGTCGACCCGCAGGCCGAACTCCACGGCGGTCTCGGCGGTCTTCGGGCCGATGACCGCGACGACGGTGCGGGCGTGCGGCTTGCCCGCGATCCCCACCAGGTTCCGCACGGTCGACGACGACGTGAACAGCACCGCGTCGAAGCCGCCCGACTTGATGGCGTCGCGGATCTCGGCGGGGGGCGGCGCCGCCCGTACGGTCCGGTACGCCGTCACGTCGTCGACCTCCCAGCCCAGCTCGGTCAGGCCCGCCGCCAGGGTCTCGGTCGCGATGTCGGCGCGCGGCAGCAGGACCCGACCGACCGGGTCGAGCACCGGGTCGTGCGGCGAGAACTCGGCCAGCAGGCCCTCCGACGACTGCTCGCCCGAGGGCACCAGCTCCGGCTGGATGCCGAACGCCCGTACCGCCTCTGCGGTGGCCTCCCCGATGCAGGCGATCTTCACGCCACCGAAGTGCCGGGCGTCGAGGCCGTGCTCGGCGAACTTCTCCCACACCGCCCGTACGGCGTTGACCGAGGTGAAGATCGTCCAGGCGTACCGGCCGTCGACCAGACCCTTGATGGCCCGCTCCATCTGGGCCGGCGTCCGCGGCGGCTCCACCGCGATCGTCGGCACCTCGCACGGGATCGCCCCGTAGGCGCGCAGCCGCTCGCTCATCGCGCCGGCCTGCTCCTTGGTGCGCGGGACGAGCACTTTCCACCCGTACAGTGGACGGTTCTCCCACCAGCCGAGCTTGTCGCGGTGCGCGATCGCCGGACCGAGGCTGAGCACGACGCGGCCTGCGAAACCGAGTGCGGCGGCCACCACGGTGTCCACAGTGGACGACGACGTGTACTGCGTGTCGCCCGTGCCGTCGCCGGTGACCGCGACGGGCGTCGCCGGGTCGACCCCAGCCGCGAGCAGCCCATCCCGCACCACCGCCAGCTCGCCCGCGTCGACGGCTACCGCCGCCGAGCCACGGGCCAGAGCCGCCTTCAGCGCGTCGAAGTCGAGGCCCGCCGCGTCATCGAGCTCGGCGGTCACCCGTACTCCCGACAGCGCGACGCCGGCGTAGGTCGCCACGCCCGCGGCTTGGCCGATGCCCGGCACGACCTCGAACTGCACCGCGGTGCGCGCCACGGCTTGCACCTCGCGCACCACCGAGTCGTGGCCGAACGGGTCGCCGATGACCAGATGCACCGCGCGCAGGCCGGAGCGGGCGGCGGACAGCAGCACCTTGGCGACGTCCCCCGCGCCGCCCTCGGCCGGGCTGAGCTCGGTCTCCGGATGGGCATCGGCGCGGATCGACGCGAGCAACGCCTCGGGCAGCCGGCGGTCGTAGACGACGTGGTCCGCGCTGGCGAGGGCGTCGAGGGCGCGGCGGGTGAGCAGACCGGGGTCGCCGGGGCCGGCCCCGACAAAGGAGATGCGACCGACGGTCTTACGGGTGCGGGTCATTCGTGCGCTCCAGTACGGTGTCAGCGCCTTCGTCGCGCAGGTCGGCGGCGAGCAACCGCCCGATCTGCTCGGCGTTGGCGGGCGTTCCGGTGCGGGACAGCCGGACGGCATGTTGCCCGTCCGGGCTGTAGACCGCACCGCGCAGGTAGATCTCCGGCCCCTGGTCGCCCTCGGCGACCTCGGCCAGTGCGGCGACCGGTGCGGAGCAACCGGCCGCAAGGTCGGCGAGCAGCGCGCGTTCGGCGGTCACCGCGGCGCGGGTGTCCGGGTCGTCGAGCGCGGCGAGAAGGTCGAGCAGGCCGCCGTCGTCGGCGCGGCACTCGACCGCGAGAGCGCCCTGTGCGGGCGCCGGCAACATGACCAGTGGGTCCAGGGTCTCGGTGATCTCGTGGGTGCGGCCGAGCCGGGCAAGCCCGGCGCGCGCCAGGACCACGGCATCGAGCTCGCCGTCGGCGACCTTGCGCAAGCGGGTGTCGACGTTCCCCCGGACAGGTACGCACGAAAGCCCCCGCCCCAGTGCGAGCAGCTGGGCGATGCGGCGCAGCGCCCCCGTGCCGATGCGCGCCCCGTCAGGCAGCTCGGCGAGGGCGCGCCCGCCGCGGGCGACGAGCGCGTCGCGGGGGTCCTCGCGCAGCGGCACCGCGGCCACCACCAGACCGTCGGCGGGGGCGGTCGGCAGGTCCTTGTACGAGTGGACTGCGAAGTCAACCTCCTTGGCCGCCAAGGCATCCCGCAGCGCGGAGACGAAGACGCCGACGCCGAGACGCTGGATCGGGGCGCTGGACCGGTCGCCGGCGGTGACGATCTCGACCAGCTCGACGGCCTCGCCGCTGCGCCGGCGCAGCGCATCGGCGACCGCGTTGGCCTGGGCGAGCGCCAGCGCGCTCCCCCGGGTGCCCAACCGAAGGCTCACGAGAGATCACCCGCCTCCACCGCACCCGGCACGTCGATGGGCTCCGGTACGTCAAGGTCGAACAGTTCCCGCAACATGGCGGCGTATGCGCCGCCGTCCTGCTGGGTCGCCAGCTGGCGGACCCGTACCGTCGGCTGGTGCAGCAGCCGCTGGACGACACGGTGGATGGCGTGGGCGATCTCGGCGCGCTGCTCGTCGGTGAGGTCGGGGCGGCGTTGCGCCAGCCGGCGTAGCTCCACGTCGACGACCTCTTCGGCGCGGGCCCGCAGCGCCGCGACGGTGGGCGCGACATCGGAGCCACGCAGCCAGGTGAGGAACGCGTCGACCTCGACGGACACCAGCGCCTCGGCGGCGCGCGCCTCGTCGGCGGCCACGCCGGTGAGCACGGAACCGAGCCGCTCGATGTCGACGAGCGCGACGCCGGGCAGCGCCGCCACGGCCGGTTCGACGTCACGGGGCACGGCGAGGTCGAGGATGAGCAGCGGGCCGCGTGCCGGGTCCCGGTCCTGCATGGCGGCGGCGACCACGTCGGCGCGCAGCACCGGTTCGGGAGAGGCGGTCGCGGACACCACGATGTCCACAGTAGACAGAGCGGCGGCCAGGTCGCTCATCGGCGTGACGCTCGCCTCGTAACCCGCGGCGAGCCGGCGGGCCCGGTCGCCACCGCGGTTGGCGACACGTAGCGGCGCGGCGCCCGCCCGGCGCAGCGTGGCTAACGCCAGCGAGCCCATGGCACCCGCGCCGATCACGAGCCCAGCCTTGCCGGTCGCGCCGGTGCCGGCGTCCGGCAGGCTGGCGGCCGGCAGGCTGGCGGCCGGCAGGCTGGCGAGGCCGTGCTGGAGGGCGGCGCTGACGACGCTCTGGCCGGCCCGATCGATGCCGGTCTCGGCATGCACCCGCTTGCCGACGCGGAGCGCCTGCTGCATCAGCTCGTGTAGCAGCCGCCCAGCGGCCCCGTGGTCAGCGGCCAGCCGGTACGCCTCCCGGAGCTGGCCCAGGATCTGCGCCTCGCCGACGACCATCGAGTCCAGCCCGCCCGCGACACGGAACGCGTGCCGGACGCCCTCGGCCTCGTAGTGCACGTACAGGTGGCCGGCCAGGTCGTTGACGTGGCACCCGGCGTGCCGGGCCAGCACCGAACCGACGTCGGCGAGCCCGCCGTGGAACGCCGAAACGGCGACGTAGACCTCGACCCGGTTGCAGGTCGACAGCACCAGGGCCTCGCCCACGTACGCCTGGGCGAGCAGCTCGGCGAGCAGCGCCGGGGTGGTCTGTGTGGTGACCGTGAGCCGCTCCAGCAGCGGCACGCCGGCGGTCCGGTGCGATACCCCGACAACAAGAAGACTCACGTGCCTACCGCCTCCCCATTAAGGGCCGGCTTCCCGCCAAGGGCCGACGGAAGCTTGACCCGCCGGGCCGCGGACACCACCGGCAGCGCGGTCAGCGCCGACTTGCGGTGCTCGTGGAATGACAGGATCTGCAGCTCGACGGCGAGGTCGACCTTGCGGACGTCGACGCCGTCCGGGACGGTCAGCACGCAGGGCGCGAAGTTGAGGATGCTCGTGACGCCCGCGGCGACCAGCCGGTCGGCCACCATCTGCGCGGCGTGCGCCGGAGTGGCGATCACCGCGATCGAGATCTCCTCGGCGGCGACGACCTCGGCAAGGTCGTCGATGTGCTGCACGACGAGACCGTTGATCGGTTCGCCCACCCGGGAGGGGTCGGCGTCGAAGAGCGCGGCGATGCGGAAGCCGCGGGAGGCGAAGCCGGCATACCCGGCCAGCGCGTGGCCGAGGTTGCCGACGCCCACCAGCGCGACGGCGCGACGCTTGGTGAGGCCGAGCACGAGCTCGATCTGCTCGATCAGCAGGGCCACGTCATAGCCGACGCCCCGGGTGCCGTACGAGCCGAGATGCGACAGGTCCTTGCGCAGCTTCGCGGAGTTCACGCCGGCCGCCGCGGCGAGCCCGTCGCTGGAGATGGTGTCGTGCCCGGTCTCGGCGAGGTGGTGCAGGGAGCGCAGGTACTCCGGCAGCCGGGCAACCGTGGCCTCTGGTAGATCCGGAAAATCCGGACCATCGGCTACACCGGAAGGGTGACCATCGCGCTGCTGGCTCATCGGACTCCGAGGTGACGTACGGCGTTTCGGACCCGCCGTGACAGCCGGATCGGCTGGATCGGCCGCCCTGACGGGCTCGATGTCGTAACAGAGTAGACGGCTTGTGAAGGCGTGCACAAATCGCGATCTTGAAGATCCGCCCGGGTGGGGCTAGCCCCAGCCGGAACAGGCCCGCATGCCGGATGGGACCGGACCCGGCAGGTGGCTACCGTCAACGGTATGACCTGGCAGCTGGTGGCCTCGCAGCTGATGACCTGCTCGGCGTACACCTTCGTGAGTTTCCCACCGGCGCTGGCCGGCTTCACACTCGTGGCGTGCGAAGTATGACCTCGCACCCGGATGCTGGGCGGGGCCTGCGGGTGGTGATCGCCGAGGACGCCGTGCTGCTGCGCGAGGGCCTGGTGCGGCTGCTGGCCGAGAACGATCACCAGGTGCTCGCGGTCGTCGGCGACGGCCCGTCCCTCGTGGACGCGATCGTGACGCACCGGCCCGACGTCTCCATCGTGGACGTGCGGATGCCGCCGTCGCACACCGATGAAGGGCTGCGGGCGGCAGTCCAGGCCCGCGCCAAGGTACGCGGGGCGCCGGTGCTGGTGCTGTCGCAGTACGTCGAGGTGTCCTACGCCGACGACCTGCTCGCCGACCGGGTCGGGGCGGTGGGCTACCTGCTTAAGGACCGGGTCGCCGAGGTCGGGGAGTTCCTCGACGCGCTGCGGCGGGTGGCGGCCGGCGGTACCGTGCTCGACCCCGAGGTCGTGGCGCAGCTGCTGGTGCGCCGGCGCCGCTCGGACCCGTTGCACAGCCTCACCCCGCGGGAACGTGAGGTGCTGGCGCTGATGGCCGAGGGCTGGTCCAACACCGCCATCGCCCGCAGGCTCGTGGTCACCGAGGGCGCCGTGGAGAAGCACGTGACGAACATCTTCGGCAAGCTCGACCTGCCGCCGGACCAGGAGCAGCACCGCCGGGTGATGGCGGTCCTGGCGTACCTGCGGATTTGACCCGCCCGGGGTGATGCCGGCTCGGCGTGACCCGCCAGATGGTTGGGCCATGACCGACCCGACCGAACAGTTCTTCGACGATCTCGGCCGGCGCGGGCACGAACCCATGCTGGCCAAGGCGAGCGGATCGCTGCGCTTCGATCTCAAGGGCGACGCCGGCACCGACCACTGGCTGCTGACCGTCGAGCGCGGCGACATCCAGGTGTCCCGGGAGGCCGCGGCAGCGGAATGCGTCCTGCGCGCCGACCGGGCGGTGTTCGACCGCATCGTGATCGGAGAGATCAACGGAATGGCGGCGGTGTTGCGCGGCGCCCTACGGGTCGACGGCAAGCTGGAGCTGCTCACGCTGCTGCGGCGGCTGTTTCCCGGCTCGCGGGGTGCGCGCGAGCGGCACCGTGCCGCCGCCGACGGGGCGTGGGCGCGATGACCGGGCCGCTCGTCAGCATCCTCGATGGCAACACGTTCGTGGTCAGCGACGTCCGCGGCGACATCGAGGCGTCCACCCGCGAGCCCTGCGGCCTGTTCTCCTATGACACGCGGTTCCTGTCCACCTGGGTGCTCAAGGTCGACGGCGAGCGGCTCAGCCCGCTGTCAACCGACGACCTGCACTACTTCGAGACCCGCTTCTTCCTGGTACCCGGCACCACCGCCGCCTACGTCGACGCCAAGCGCTCGGTGATCCGGCAGCGGGCCCTCGCCGACGGGTTCCGGGAGGAGCTCACCGTCCTCAACCACGACGAGAACCCGGCGGAGCTCACCGTCCGGATCGAGGTGGAATGCGACTTCGCCGACCTCTTCGAGGTCAGGGACGCGCTGGCGAGGAAGCGCAGGTACACGACCCGGGTCGAGGACGGGCGCCTTTCGTTCGGGTACGAACGGGAGACCCTGCGCCGCCGGACGACCATCTCCACCAGCCAGCCGGCGCGCATCGACGAGCGCGGGCTGACGTTCACCGTGCGCATCGACCCGCACGGCTCGTGGACCACGCAGCTGCTGGTCGCCGTCGCCCTGGTGCTCAGCCCCGGACAGCAGGACATCGGCCCAATGTCCACAGTGGACCGTGCTGGTACCCGGCAGGGCATGCTCGACAACGTCGAGCAGTGGGTGGCCCACGCGCCGCGCCTGGAATGCGACTGGGAGCCGTTGCGCGCGACGTACCGGCGCAGCCTGGTCGACCTCGCGGCCCTACGTTTCTCGCCGAACGTCGCCGGCCCGAGCAACCTGCCGGCCGCCGGCCTGCCCTGGTTCATGACCACGTTCGGCCGCGACAGCATCCTCACCAGCCTGCAGGCGTTGCCGTTCACGCCGGAGCTGGCGGCGACGACGCTGCGGGTGCTGGGTGAGTGGCAGGGTGTGCGGGTGGACGACTTCCGGGACGAGGACCCGGGGCGGATCATGCACGAGATGCGGTACGGCGAGCTGACCGCGTTCGAGGAGCGGCCGCACTCGCCGTACTACGGCAACGCCGACGCAACCCCGCTGTTCGTGGTGCTGCTGGACGAGTACGAGCGGTGGACCGGCGACGCTGACCTGGTGTGCGAGTTCGAGCGCGAGGCTCGCGCCGCGCTGCGCTGGATCGACGAGTACGCCGACCTGCAAGGCAACGGGTACATCGCCTACGAGCGGCGCAACAAGGAGACCGGCCTGGAGAACCAGTGCTGGAAGGACTCCTGGGACTCCATCTCCTATCGCAACGGCGTGCTCCCCGGCTTCCCGCGCGCCACCTGCGAGCTACAGGGCTACGCGTACGACGCCAAGGTGCGCGGGGCGCGGCTGGCCCGCGAGCTGTGGAACGACCCGGCGTACGCCGACCGGCTGGAGCGCGAGGCGGCCGAGCTCAAGCGCCGGTTCAACCGCGACTTCTGGGTCGACGACGGGCAGTACTACGCGCTGGCGCTGGACGCCGACGGCGCCCAGGTGGACGCGCTGTCGTCCAACATCGGTCACCTGCTATGGAGCGGCATCGTCGACCCTGGGCGGGCGGACAGTGTGGTCGGGCACCTGCTGGGCCCGCGGCTGTTCTCCGGCTGGGGGGTGCGCACGCTGGCCGACGGCGAGGCGCGGTACAACCCGATCGGCTACCACGTGGGTACCATCTGGCCGTTCGACAACTCGTTCATCGCGTGGGGGCTACGCCGGTACGGGTACAAGGCCGAGGCGGCCCGCATCGCCGCGGGCATCCTCGACGCCGCCGACTTCTTCGACGGCCGGCTGCCCGAGGCGTTCGCCGGCTACGAACGCGCGCTCACGATGTACCCGGTGCGCTACCCCACCGCATGCAGCCCGCAGGCCTGGTCCACCGGTGCGCCCCTGCTGTTCCTGCGCACGATGCTCGGCCTGGATCCGATCGGCGAGCACCTCGTCGTCGATCCGGCGCTGCCGATCGGCATCGGCCGCATCGAGCTGCTCGACATCCCCGGTCGCTGGGGCCACATCGACGCGTTCGGCCGCGGGCGGGTCAGGATGGACCGCAGGAGGCCGCTGCACCCGCAGCTCGCCGACGCCGAGTCAGGCTGAGCGGGCGCGGGCTTGATCCGCCAGCAGGATCGCTTCCAGGAGCGTCGCGGCGACCGGTGCGCCGGTCGCGGCGAGCCGCTCGGGACCGGTGAAGCCGCCGGCGTAGAGCACGCAGCGGGCCCCGACCGACGCGGCGGCATCGGCGTCGTCGATCGAGTCGCCGATGAGCACGCACTCCTCGCCCCGCACCGCAAGCGCCGCCAGGTGCTCGGCGAGGTGGCTCGCCTTGTGGTCGCTCCAGTCCCTCTGCCGTAGACCGTCCACTCTGGACATCAGTCCGGCCAGCCCGCGCCGGCTCACGGCCGGTACCAGCTCGGTGTGGAACCACATCGACAGCAGGGACTGGCTGCCCCGCCAGGCGCGTACCGCCGATAACGCGTCAGCGGTCAGGGCGCAGTCGACCAGCAGGCGCCGGTACTCGTCATGGAACACGCGGTCCATCGCGGCAAACTCCACGGCGTCGATCGGCCGGCCGAGCACACCCGCGTAGTAGTCGACGATGGGACGACGGAAGTCGCGCCGGTGCTCGTCGGCGGTGACCACCGGCCCGCCGACCGTGTCCAGGCAGGCGTTGGTCGCCGCCACCACGATGTGCAGGTCGTCCAGCAGGGTCCCGTTCCAGTCCCAAACCAGGTGCACGGACCTACCGCCCCAGGTCCCGCAGCAGCCGCGCCTCGTCGACGCGCCAGTACCCGTGTTCGGCGCCGTCCAGCAGCACGACGGGCACGCGATCGCCGTACTCCCGCTCAAGCTCCAGGTCGGTCGTCACGTCCAGCTCGGTCCACGCCTCACCGGTCGCCGCGGTGATCCGGTCCATCGCCTCCTTGGCGACATCGCAGAGGTGGCAGCCGGGCCGGGTGACCAGCACCAGCCGGCTAGCCGCCGCTCGGTCAACCATCGCGCAGCGCCGCCTTGCGTACCTTGCCGATCGCCGTGTGCGGCAGCTCCGGCACGAACTCCACCGCGGTCGGGCACTTGAACCTGGCCAGGTTGCGCTCGCAGTGCGCCAGCACCTCCTCGGCGGTGACCGCGGCGCCCGGCTGGCGTACCACGAACGCCTTGACCGTCTGCCCGGTGTACGGGTGCGCCACCCCGACCGCGGCCGCCTCGGCCACCGCCGGGTGGGCCGCCAGCACCTGCTCGACCTCGCGGGGGTAGACGTTGAAGCCGCTCACCAGGATCAGCTCGCCCAGGCGGTCGACCAGGAACAGGTCGCCGTCCTGGTCGGCGTACGCCACGTCGCCGGTGCGCCACCAGCCGTCGGCGTCGGGTCCGCCGCGGCCGTCCGGCCAGTACCCCGAGAAGAGGTTGTCGCCGCGCACCACGATCTCCCCGGGGTCGGTGCCGGGGCTGCCGTCCTCGAGGTCGTCGTACTCCTCCTCGTCGACCGGGTACACCACCTCACCGGCCGGCGTCACCAACCGCAGCTCCACCCCTGGTATCGGCCGGCCGATCGAGCCCGGCTTCGGCAGCGGGCTCGCCAGCGTGCTGGTGAGCACGGGCGCGGTCTCGGTCAGCCCGTACCCCTCGTGGACAGTCAGCCCGGTCGCCTCGCTAAACCGGCGCGCGGCGGCCCGGTCCAGCGGGGCCGCGCCGCAGCCGGCCAGCCGGACGCCGCCGAACGCCTTGCCCAGCTGCTCACCCATCAGCGACCAGGCGATGAACATCGACGGCACGCCGACCACCACGGTCACGCCGTGCCGGACGACCTGCACCAGCGAGTCGGCCGGGTCGAAGCGTTCGAGCAGCACGCCGGACGCGCCGTGGTAGGCCACCGCGACGAGCCCGGAGTTGAGGCCGTAGGCGTGGAACGTCGGCAGCGACAGCAGCGCCACGTCGTCCGGGGTGACCGGCGGGGGGTCGAGATCCACCAGCTGTGCGTGGTTGGCCAGGAGCGCGCGGTGCGACAGCATCGCCCCCTTCGGTGCGCCCTCGGTGCCGGAGGTGTAGAGCAGGACGGCGGGGTCGCTGGCCGGGACCGCCGGGGGCGTGCCGCCGGCCAGCAGGTCCGCGAACGGCGCGGCGCCGGTCGCCGTTCCGAGGGAGTACGTGCGAAGCAGCGTCGCCGGCCGGTCCTCGCCCAGCGCCTCGTGCACCGCCGCCGTGCCGATCAGCGCGCTCGCGCCGGAGTCGGCCAGCACGTGGCGCAGCTCACGACCGGTGTACCCCGGGTTGGTCGGCACCGCCACGAGCCCGGCGCGCAGCGTGCCGAAGAAGGCGACCGCGAACTCCGGGACGTTGGGCAGCGCGATGGCCACCCGCGGTGGGACGATCGGGTCGTCTCGGGACATATCAGCGCCGACAAGCTCGGCGAGTGACGCGGCGGCGGCGTCGACCTGAGCGTCGAGCTCCCCCCAGGTGAGGGTCCGGTCGTGCGAGTGGAAGGCGGGGCGGCCGGGACGGTCGGCCGCGGCTCGTCGCACGAGATCAGCCACATTGCGTATGTCGTGCACGGTCGCTGAGTCTGGCACATCGACCGCCCATCGGCGAAGCGGATAGCGGTCGTATTGTCGGCTACCCTCGCAGGGGCGACCCGGTGTCCGGTACGGCCGCAAGGAGGCGAACATGGCCCGGATCTCTTCCCGCCGCGGCCGTGGGCGCCCGGCGGAGGTACCGGTCGGCGCCGGCTGGGCGGCGGCCGAGGTGGAAACCGCGCTGACCGTGCCCGCCGACCCGTCGGCGGCGGCGTTCTTCGACGTCGACAACACGATGATGCAGGGCGCCTCGATCTACCACTTCGCCCGCGGGCTGGCCTCGCGGCGGTACTTCACCACCGGCGACCTGCTGCGCTTCGGCTGGCAGCAGCTACGTTTCCGGATCCTCGCCGCCGAGCACGCCGGCGACATGTCCGACGCCAAGCAGGTGGCGCTGGCGTTCGTGGCGGGCTGGAGGGTCGAGGATCTGCAGCGGCTCAGCGAGGAGATCTTCGACGAGCGGATGGCCGACCGGATCTGGTCCGGTACCCGGGCGCTGGCCCAGCTCCACCTCGACGCCGGCCACCGGGTGTGGCTGGTCACCGCGGCCCCGGTCGAGCTGGGGCGGGTGATCGCCGGCCGGCTCGGGCTCACCGGCGCACTGGGCACGGTCGCCGAGATCCGCGACGGCGTCTACACCGGCCGCCTGGTCGGCGACCTGCTCCACGGCCCGGCCAAAGCCCAGGCGCTGCTGGCGCTGGCCGAGGCGGAGGGCCTGGACCTGGCGCGCTGCTCGGCGTACAGCGACTCGGTCAACGACATCCCGATGCTGTCCCTCGTCGGCCACGCGGTGGCGGTCAACCCAGACTCCGGGCTGCGCCGCGAGGCCCGCCAGCGAGGCTGGGAGATCCGCGACTTCCGCTCCGGACGTAAGGCCGCGAAGGTGGCCGTGCCAGCGGCGGCCGGTACGGTGGTCGCCGTGGGAGCGGTAGCCGCGGGAGTCGCCCTGAGCCGTCGCCGGGCCGGGGCACACAAGGCGAAGCGCCGGCGAGCGGCCGCGAACGGGAGACGACGACGTGACGCACACCGCGGTACCGGCTGACACGCAGCGCAGCGGTCGGCACCGGCATAGCAGCTCGCGATCGACGATCCGGATCGCGGCGCTGGCTGTGGCGTTGGCGGCCGCGCTCGTGCTCGTCGTGGTCACCCTGAAGCAGCCGAAGCGGGGCGGGCCGGCGCCGAGCGCCTCCGCCACCGGGCCGGTCACGCTGGCCAAGGCATGGCCGGGCGCCGCGGTCGCCGAGGCGCCCGGACAGCTCGCCGACGGTACGCCCTTCTCCCCTTGGGTCTACCTGGACCTGCGTACCGCCGTCGGCACGGCACCCACGTCCGATGGCTTAGCCGAGCGCCTCCTGCTGCGGTCGGGCGCTGTGGAGCCGCGCGAGCTGCACCGGGTGCCCAAGGACCGGAACCCACAGTGGGCCGGCTTCGCGGTCTCCGGCGACGACCTGGTCTGGGCCGAGTCCACCGTGAGCGCCGACGGCAAAGGCGAGACCCGGCTGTGGCGCACGAGCTGGCGCACCGAGGGTCCGGCCGTGGACCTCACGGCCGATACCGGCGACATCGTCTTCTTCAACTCGCAGTACGACCTGGTGATCGCCGACGGCGCGGTGCACTGGGCCGCGGCGGCGCGCACCGAGACGCCCACCACCGAGCTGCGCTCGGTCCCGCTCGCCGGCGGCGCGGTCACCGTCAAACAGGTCCCGGGGGCGTACGCGCTGTCGGCGTGGCCGTGGCTGGTCAGCGTCGGCAACGGGCAGGCAGGACCGGTCGACCTGCGCAACGTGAGCACCGGCGCACAGGTGAAGGTGTCGGCCAGCGCCACGGAGATGCTGCGGTGCTCGCCGGTCTGGTGCCGGGTGCAGGTGATGTCCGGTACCGGGGCGATGGCGCGCGTGGACCTCATGCGGCTGGACGGCTCGGACCGTCGCCGGGTGTCCGGCGGCGACGCCGATCCCGCCATCATGGACGTGGCGCTGGGGGACCGGTTCGAGGTGTTCTCGATGGACAGCTCCGCCGGCTCGCCGACCAGCAGCCAGCAGGTGCTGCTCTACGACGCGACGGCGAAGCGGATGGTCGTCGTGGGCACCGAGGCCGGCACGATCCTCGCCCGCGGCACCGTGATCTGGTGGTCGACCGGCGAGAACGAAGTTCTGGTCTGGCACGCCCTCGACCTGACCACGCTGAAGTAATCCGTGCCCCCCGATTGACAGGCTAACGTCGTTAGCTTACCGTTCAAGCTAACAACGTTAGCCAAACGAGGAGGGGCAAGATGACCAAGCAGCTTCGAACCCAGATCGACATCCAGGCCAGCCCGGAGCGGGTCTGGCAGGTGCTCACCGACTTCGGTGCGTACTCGCAGTGGAACCCGTTCATGGTCCAGGCCAGTGGCCGGGCCGCCCAGGGCGAGCGCATCACCATCCGCATGCGGCCCGAGGGCGGGCGCGCCATGACGTTCCGCCCGACCGTTCGCGAGGCCACCGCGCGGCGGCGGCTGAGCTGGCTCGGCCACCTGGTGCTGCCTGGTCTCTTCGACGGCGAGCACAGCTTCACCATCGAGCCGCTCGGCGAGGGCCGGGTCCGGCTGGTCCAGCAGGAGGAGTACCGTGGCGTGCTCGTGCCACTCCTGGCCAAGTCCCTCGACCGGCGCACCCTGCCCGCCTTCGAACAGATGAACCAGGCCCTCAAGCGCCGCGCGGAGCAGCCCGAGCGTGGCTGAGCTCACCCCGCGCGCCCGGGAGATCGTCGCGGTCGCCCGGAAGCTGCTCGACGAGCACGGGACCGAGGCGCTGACGATGCGCCGGGTGGCCGAGCGGCTCGGCATCCAGGCGCCCTCGCTGTACAAGCACCTGCCGGACAAGGCAGCCCTTGAGGTCGCCGTCATCGCCACGGGCTTGGAGGACCTGGCGGTGGTCCTGGAAGCCGCCCTGCACGACGCCCGCGCCGAGCCGCTGGCCGCACTCGCCGCCGCGTACCGCCGCTTCGCACTCGCCCATCCACACCTGTACCTGTTGATGACCAACCGACCGCTCCCCCGCGACCAGCTTCCAGCCGGCGTCGAGGACCGCGCCGCCACGCCGTTGTTGCGGGTCACCGGCGAGCTCACGCGCGCCAGGGCGTTCTGGGCGTTCGCCCACGGCCTGGTGCTGCTCGAGCTCGCCGAGCGGCTGCCCACCGGGGCCGACATCGACGCCGCCTGGCGGGAGGGCGTCACCGCGTTCGAGAAACCGCGAGCTACGCGGAGAACGCGTCCGGACGGCGCTCAAGCAGGCGGTACAGGGTCTGCTGGATCGACTCGCGGACCTGGTCGGCGAGGTTGAACACGACCATCGGGTCGTCGGCCGCGTCGGCGTGCTGCACCGTCAAGATCGGCTTGCCGAACTCGATGAGCCACTTGCTGGGCAACGGGATCAGGCCCAGCGCTCCCAGCCACGGGAAGGTCGGGGTGACCGGGAAGTACGGCGCGCCGATCAGCCGCGCCAGCGGGCGGATGTTGCCAAGCATCGGGTAGATCTCCTCGGCCCCGACGATCGAGACCGGGACGATGGGGGTACTGGTGCGCAGCGCCGCCGAGACGAACCCGCCCCGGCCGAAGCGCTGCAGCTTGTACCGCTCGGCGAACGGTTTGCCCGTGCCCTTGAAGCCCTCGGGAAAGACGCCGACCAGCTCGCCGTTGCGCAACAGCCGCTCGGCGTCGGGGTTGCAGGCCAGCGTGCCGCCGGACTTGCGGGCGAGCTCGGACAGCACGGGCATGCGGAACACCAGATCCGCGCCGAGCAGCCGCAGGAACCGGTGCCGCGGGTGCTCGTCGTGCACGGCGACGGCCAGCATCACGGCGTCCATGGCGATCGTGCCGGAGTGGTTGGCGACCACCAGCGCCGGGCCCTCGTCGGGTACGTTCTCGATCCCGAAGACCTCGACCCGGAACCAGTTGCGATAGAGCGGGCGCAGCAGCGGCAGGATCGCCGACTCGGTCAGGTGCCGGTCGAAGCCGAACTCGTCGACCTCATAGTCGCCGGTGAGCCGCCTGCGCAGCAGGGCCAGCACCCCGGCCACCCGCTGGTCCCAGACATCCAGCTGCGCGGCTGGCGGGGCTGGCGGGGCTGGCTCGGTCACCGTCATCGGTTGCCTTTCACGATCGACCGCGCCTGCCGGATCCGCTGCCCGATGACCTGCTCGGCCGCCTGGACGGTGTACGGTCCCAGCGGGCCGAAGCCTTGGCTGCGGACGAAGTCGTCGAACGCGGCCGCCGTGGAGCGCGGCTCAAAGCCGTACTCCTTCGTCAAGGCGGTGATGTCGACCACCCGGCCGTGGACGAAGAGGTCGAGCTGGTCGAGGGAGAAGTCCACCAGCCCCCAGCTCTTGGCGAACCCCGCCACCGCGGACAGCCACGGCTCCACGACCGGCATGACCACCCGACCCGCCCGCCGGATCGCTTGCGACAGCGTGAGCACGCCCGCACCGGCCACGTTGTAGGTGCCGGGATGGTCCTCGACCACGGACCGGTGCAACACCTCCAGCGCGTCGTCGCTGTGGATGAACTGCAGCCGGGGGTCGCGCCCCAGCACGGTCGGCACGACCGGGAGCGCGAAGTACCGGGTGAGCCGGGTGTCGGCGGTAGGCCCGATCAGCGGCGCGAACCGCAGCACGGTCGCCAGCACGTCAGGGCGGCGGCGGCGGAACCCACGCACGTACCCCTCGATGTCGAGCACGTCCTTGGCGAAGCCGCCGCGCGGGTTCTCCCTGGGCTCGGTGTCCTCGGTGAACACGGCCGGGTCACGGAACGAGGCGCCGTAGGCCGCGGTCGAGGAGCGCACCACGATCTTGCGCAGCTCCGGTGCCTGCTGGCAGGCGGCGAGCAGCTGCATGGTGCCGATGACGTTGTGCTCCTTCATGGCCGCGCGGCCACCCGCCTGGTTGTCGCCGGACGTGGCGATCGCGAGGTGTACGACGGCCTGGATCCGGCTGTCGGCGAGCAGGCGGGTGATCTCCGGGGTGCGGATATCGACCGTACGCAGCTCTACATCGGCCAACCCGGGCGCGCTGATGGTGGGCGTCGCGGTGTCGATGCCGATCACCCGGTCGACGCGAGGGTCCATGGTGAGCCGCCCGGCCACGTGCGCGCCGAGGTATCGACCCACCCCGGTCACCAGGACCACCCTGGGGGTACTCACGCGGGCGCCTCACTCACGTACAAGACTGTCTTCAGGCGCAGCGGATGCGCCTACTTACCAAGACGGCGACGCTGAACCCGGGTCTTGCGCAGCAACTTGCGGTGCTTCTTCTTGGCCATACGCTTGCGGCGCTTCTTGACCACCGAGCCCATACGACTGTCCCCTCGAAACACACTGGGTTATTGGCGGGGTCCAGGGTAGCCGCCTGGCGACCGGATCGGAAAACGGAGGGTCAGGTCATTCGGGGGGCAAGGTTCATTCGGGGGCAAGGTTCATTCGGTGCGCAGCGCCACGACCGGGTCCAGCCGGCCGGCCCGCTGCGCGGGCACGACGCCGAAGACGATGCCCACCCCGGCCGACACACCGAAGGCGAGCGAGAGCGACCACCAGGTGATCGCGGCCGGTACCGGCGACAGGGCGGCCACTAGTAAAGCGGCGCTCACCCCCAGTGCCATCCCGGTCACCCCGCCGATGCACGTGAGCAGCACGGCCTCCAGAAGGAACTGCACGCTGATGTCGCGCGGCCGGGCGCCGACGGCCTTGCGCAGCCCGATCTCCTGGGTCCGCTCGCGCACCGAGACCAGCATGATGTTGGAAACCCCGACACCGCCCACGAGCAACGAGATGCCCGCGATCGCCGCGAGCACACCGGTGAGTACGCCCAGAATCTTGCCGAGCACGCCCAGGATCTGCTCCTGGGTCACGGCGCTGAACTCGGTGCCCGGGTGCCGCCGGCTCAGCTCGTCAATGATGCGCTGGCCGAGCGCCGCCAGGTCCGACCGGTCGGGCGCGTTGACGGCCACGGCGTCGACCCGGTTGGTGCCGAGCAGCCGGTGCGCCGCGGTGATCGGGATGTGCACCTCGTTGTCGCGGTCCACGCCGAGGCTCTGCCCGAGCGGCGCGAAGACACCGACGACCCGGAAGCGGACGCCGGAGATGGTGATCTGCTGCCCGACCGCGTCCCGGTCACCGAAGAGGTTCTTCGCGGTACCCGATCCGAGCACGGCGACCCTGCGCTGGGTGTCGATGTCGGACCGGGTGAGGTAGCTGCCCCGGGCCAGGCCGCGGACGAACACCTGCGGGGTGGTTTCGAGCACCCCGTTGACGCTGGTGAACGTCGTGGCGTTGCCTGCACGGACGGTCTCGCCGGAGGTGACGTTGGCCACCACCCGGTTGCGGTCGCCCACGATCCTGATGACGGCGTCCACATCGGACATCTGCAGGCGGGACACCGTCGGGGCCGAGCCGAACGACACCTTGCCCGGCACCACGATCAGCAGGTTCGAGCCCAGCCCCTCGACCTGGGACTCGACCTCCTGCTTGGCCCCGGTGCCGATCGCCACCAGGACCACGACCGCGCCCACCCCGATCACCACGCCGAGCATGGTCAACCCGCTGCGCAACCGGTTGGCGCGCAACGCTTCCAGCGCGACCCGCCACGCCTCCATCATCCTCATGGCGCCCAGCCTTCGACCGTCGCAGTGATCGCGCTGTCCTCGATGATCTCGCCGTCGCGCATGACGATCTGACGGCGTGCCCGGGCGGCGATGTCCCGGTCGTGGGTGACCACGACGAGGGCAACACCTTGCTCGGCGTTCAGCTCCTGCAGCAGGTTGAGCACCGCGAGGCCGGTGGCCGAGTCGAGGTTGCCGGTCGGCTCGTCGGCCAGCAGCACCGACGGGTCGGTCACCAGCGCCCGGGCGATCGCCACCCGCTGCTGCTCGCCGCCGGAAAGCTGGTTGGGCCGGTGGTCCAGGCGGTGGCCCAGGCCGACCCGCTCGAGCGTCGTGCGGGCCCGCCGGCGGCGCTCGCCGCCGCGTAGCCCGCGGTAGACCAGGGGAAGCGCCACGTTGTCCACCGCCGAGGTACGGGCGAGCAGGTGGAACGACTGGAAGACGAAACCGATCGTGGTGTTGCGTAGCCTCGCCATCTCCGCCGGGGAGAGCGTGGCGACGTCCCGGCCGCCGATCAGCAGCCGGCCGGACGTCGGTCGGTCCAGCCCGCCGAGCAGGTGCATGAGCGTGGACTTGCCCGACCCCGACGGTCCGACGACCGCGACGTAGTCGCCGGGCTCGACGCGCAGGCTCACCCCCCGCAGCGCCCGCACACTCACGCCGTCGAGCTCGTAGGTGCGGGTCACCTCATGCACCTGGAGCGCGGACGTCACGGCAGCTCCATGCCGGCCCGTACCCGGTCGGTGCCGCGGACCACGATCCGGTCGCCGCTGTCCACGCCGGAGGTGACCTGCACCAGATCCTGCCCGGCGACGCCGACGGTCACCGGTACCCGTACCGCCTTGCCGTCCCGGACCACCCACACCGCGTCGTGACCGTCCACTGTGAACACCGCGGCGGCCGGGACGACGACCGCCGACGACGCCGACCGGACAGCCAGGTGCGCCACGGCGCTCATGCCCGGGCGCGGGGTCGGTGCCGTCCGGCCGTCGCGGAGCTTGCCGCTTGCCAGCGACAGGCGTACCCGGTAGGAGACGCCGCCCCGCGACGAGGCGGTGGGCAGCACGTCGACGGAACGGACGGTGGCCTCGTAGCGGGCGCCGGGGGCAGCGTCGAGCTCCACGCTGGCCGTCACGCCGGCCGACACGAGCAGGATGTCGGTCTCGTCGACCTCGGCGACCAGGCCCAGCTCGGAGACGTCGACGACGGTCACCACGGGCGTACCGGCGCTGACCAGGCCGCCCACCGCGATCGCGGTGTCGATCCCGGGGCCCGACGGCGTGCTCGCGCCGCCGCCGCTCGGGGCGGCGCCGGCCCCGCCGGGAATGCTGCCGCCGCCGCCGGCCATGGCGGCGCCGAGCAGGTCGGACAGGCCGCCACCGGTCGACGGGCCCGACGAGGAGCCGCCGAGCTGCACCACACCGGCGATCGGCGCCCGCAGGGTCAGCGCGTCCACTGTGGACTTGGCGAGGTCGAACGCTGCCTGGGCCTGGGTCCGCTGGGCGGCACCGAGCGCCGCCGTGGCCTGACCGACACTGGCCAGGCCCCGTTGCACCGCGACGATCAGCGACCGGGCCGAGGCGGCCACCTCCTGGTAGGCCCGCTCAGCGGCGGCGATCTGGGCGAGCAGGGTGGCGCGTACGCCCGGGTCGGTGATCTTGTTCGCGGCGTCCCGGGCCTGGGCGAAGGCCGCCGCGGCGGCCTGGTCGGTGCGCCGCTGGGTACCGGACAGGTCGACGCGCCCGCCGCGGCCCCCGCCGCCCGCGCTCGCGGCGCGCAACGCCTCGGCCGCCTGGGCGAGCTGGCGCTGTGCGGACGGCGAGTCGATGACGGCGAGCACCTGGCCAGCGGCGACCGTGGCACCCGGGGTGACCAACAGCGTGGCGATCGTGCCGTCGGCCGGAGCGCTGAGCGTGACGACCGCCTTCGCCGTCACCGACGCCGGTGCGTCGACGACCTCGGTGACGTCGGCCCGGCTGGCCGCGCCCAGCGCGACGCCGCTGGAGTCGTCGGAGCATGCGGCCGCGCTCATGCTCGCCAGGGCGATCATCGTGAGCACGGCGCCGGCGGCCCGGCGCGTGGAGTGGGCACCTCGCACGAAGTCCATCGTATTGACCGCTGCGTGCGGCCCGTTTCCGGCACTCAGTGCGCGCACAGGATCAACGAATGTACCGCCGCGTCCAGCGGCGAGCCGAACTGCTCCAGCGACGCCCGGTCCTGGTCGCCGCCCCGGCGCACCACGGCGTCGAAGAACCGCAGCATCCGATCCTCGCCGTAGCGCTGGGCGAGGCAGCGCACCGCGAGGAACGCCACGCCGTACCGGCCGGCGGCGTCGCCGACCGATGCCGACACCGGTGGTTGGTCCAGCGCCGCGAGGTCCGACCACTGTCCACTGTAGAGGTACCGCTGGGCCTGGCTCAGCCCCCGGTAGGCCGACAGCGGCCGGCCGACCATCCGCACGTACTCGGCGATCCCCTCGACCAGCCACCACCGGGCGGTGTAGCTGCGCCGGACCCCGGCGAGGGTGACCACGTGGGCGAGCTCGTGCCGCAGGGTGTCGGTCACCTCGTTACGGGTGACCTTCTCGGCGTTGAGGATGATCTCGGTGTCGTCGTCGCTGACCGCCATCGCGTAGCCGGCCACCCAGCTCGGCTGCGGTACGCCGTACCAGCGGCCCCACTCGTCGGGGCCGGCCAGGTAGACCAGGTAGCGGCCGGGCGGTGGACCCCAGCGGGCGTACCGGTCGGCGACCGCCGCCGCCCGTTCGGCACTGGCGAGCGCGGCGGCCAGTCGTGCCGCGTAGCGAGGTGTGGCGGCGACGATCACCCGGGGGCCGACGGCCACCCGCAGGTCGCTGACCTCCCACGGTCGCGGGCCGAGCCCCGAGGCCGGCGAGCCGCCCAGGGCGACCAGGCGCAGCTGGCCGTCCCGGTCGGCCCAGCGGGTCTCGACCTGTACCGCGACCGGGGCGCAGCCGGGGACCACGAAGCAGTACCGCAGCTCCACGCCGACCCGCCACTGGCGGGCCGGGTCGGCTGCGGGCGCGGCGACCGGCTCCGGCGCGCCGGCCAGCGTCTCGCGCCAGCCCGCCACCCGCAGCGCGCGGAGCACCGCGAAGCGCCGCCGCAGCTGGCTGGTCAGCGCCGGCTCGCCGGCGTCCGCCACCGCGAGGAACCCCGGCTCGTCATCGCGCAGCAGCGCGGCCGCCTGGGCATCCAGCGCTGCCTGCAGCTGCCCGGCCAGGCGCTGGGGTACGTCCCGGCTGGCCCCGGCCCGGGGCTGGCTGCCCGGTCCGGACGAGCCCGGGCCCGCGGCGACCGGGCTCGGCTGCGGGCTCGCGGGCGCGCCGGCCAGCGGGGCGAGGATGGCGCTGCGCTCGTCAGGTGCCGCCGCCGGGCCGCCGAGCAGGGCGACCGCCGCGGTCAGCACGAGCGCGAGGCGCAGCGGACGGGACATGACCGAGACGGTACGCGCGCCGGGCAAGCTCGGTCGCTCAGTCGCGGGACCGCAGCGCCCGGAGGAAGAAGGCCAGGTTGGCCGGGCGTTCGGCCAGCCGGCGCATCAGGTACGCGTACCACTGGGTGCCGTACGGGACGTACACCCTCATGGTGTACCCCTCGGCAGCGAGCCGCCGCTGCTCGTCCGGGCGTACGCCGTAGAGCATCTGGAACTCGAACTCGTCGGGCGAACGGTCGAACCATCTCGCCCGGTCCTCGCCGATGGCGACCAGCCGGGGATCATGGGTGGCGATCATCGGGTACCCGGGGCCGGACATCAGGATGTTCAGGCATCGCACGTACGCCTTGTCCACCTCGAGCCGGGACTGGAAGGCCACCGACTCGGGCTCGTTGTAGGCGCCTTTGCACAGCCGTACCCGCGAACCGGCGGTGGCCAGCTCCCGGCAGTCAGCCTCGGTGCGGCGCAGGTACGCCTGTAACACCGCACCGACCGTCGGGAAGTCGGTGCGCAGCTTGGCCAGGATGTCCAGGGTCGAGTCGGTGGTGGTGTGCTCTTCGGCGTCGAGCGTCACGGTGGTACCGGCTTCGGCGGCCCGGGCACAGATCGCCTTGGCGTGCTCGTACGCCACCTTCTCGTCGAAGACCTGCCCGAGCGCGGAGAGCTTGACGCTGATCTCGGCAGCGGGGGTGAGCTCGGCGGCGGCCAGCGCGTCGAGCAGGGCCAGGTACTCGTCCTTGGCAGCGGCCGCATGCTCGGGCGTGGTGGTGTCCTCACCGAGGTAGTCCAGACTCACCCCGAGGCCCTCATTGACCAGCTCGCGAGTGCAGCGCAGCGCATCAGCGGCCGTGTTGCCCGCGACGAAGCGGCGCACCACGGACCGGGTCAGCGGCGCGGTCTCGACGAGCCGCTCGACCCTGGAGGACCGGGACGCGGCGAGGATCACCGTACGGAGCATGAGGCGAGCGTAGTACTCCGGGCTCGTCGCTGACCGGGGGCGGTCGGTCGCTTACCTGGCGAACACGGTCTACCGTTGTCGCGTGGACTTCGACGCGTACGCCAAAACCGCCGTCGATATCGTCAACACCCCGTTGCACGCGGTGGACGACCTGGTCGCGCTGTTCGGGCCGGAGAGCTGGCAGGCGGCCGAGGTGACCGAGCGGGACCTGGCGGTGATCAAACGGTCGCAGAAGCGGCTGCGGGAGGTGTTCGAGCACGGGTCGGCCGGCCGCGACACCGAGACGGTGGCCGAGATCAACGCGCTGCTGGAGGCGTATCCCACCCAGCCGCGCATCTCCGGCCACGACACCAACGACTGGCATATGCACGTGACCGGCCGCGCCGCCTCGGTCAGCTCCGAGGTGCTGGCCGGCGCGGTGTGGGGCCTGGCGGTGTGGCTGTGCGAGCACGGCAGCGAGCGTTTCGGCGTCTGCGCCGACGAGCGCTGCGGCAACGTCTACCTGGACACCTCCTCGAACTGCTGCCGCCGCTTCTGCTCGGAGCGCTGCGCCACCCGGTCCCACGTGGCGGCCCACCGCGCCCGCAAGCGGGCCGCCTACCTCAGACCGGCCGAGGACCTGACGCCGGTCTGAGGAAGGGGAAGCAAGATCAGGTCCGGATGCCGACGATCAGCTTGTCGTGGAGGCGGGAAGCGGCCGGCGGCCGCTGTTCCATCGGATTGAGGGCAATCTATGAACGGTGGGAACCGCCGGTCAAGATCGCGCCATCAAACCTGAACAACGCGCGGCGCGCCCATGATCGATCTACGCTGATGGTAGGGCGCGTACCCGGCTTTACCGCGACGGCGTGCTGGAGCGCGAGGACTTCCCGGTCGAGGAGATCTCCGACTGCCTGGTCGACCCGCAGGCGGTCGTCTGGCTCGACATCGTGCGACCCACCGACGCCGAGCTCGCCAAGGTGCGCCAGGAGCTCGGCCTGCACGCGCTGGCCATTGAAGATGCGCTCACCGCGGCGCAACGGCCGAAGCTGGACCGCTACGAGGCGCACCTGTTCCTGGCCGCGTATGCGGTGCAGCTGGACCGCGAACGGGGCGAGCTGTCCACCTACGGGCTGCTCGACTTCGTCGTCGACGGGCACTTCGACGCGGTACAGGATCTGGACCAGGCCATCGAAGGGCTGGAAGACCTGCTGTGGTCAACCAGCTCATGCGCCCGACCACGCACATCGTCACCGAGCCGATGCTCCCGTACTACCAGGACGTCTACGACCACGTACTGCGGGCCACCGAGTGGACCGAGTCGCTGCGCGATCTGGTCACCACGATCCTGGAGACCAACCTGACCGTGCAGGGCAACCGCCTCAACAGCATCATGAAGAAGGTCACCAGCTGGGCCGCCATCATCGCGGTGCCGACCGCGGTCACCGGCTTCTACGGCCAGAACGTGCCCTACCCAGGCTACGGCCAGGTCTGGGGCTTCGCGGTCTCGACGGCGGTGACGGTCGCTTTGTCGGTCGGTCTCTACGTGATGTTCCGCCGCCGCGACTGGTTATGACCGCAGCCGGTGATGACTTAGGCGTCCACTGTGGACGGTGTGGCCAGGTGCTGGCGCGCGAACGCCAACGACTCGGCCAGGTCGGCCTCGCGCTCGGGCCGGCTGCTCGCCCGGCGGCTGTTGACCTCCACCGCCACGGCGCCGGTGTACCGCCGCCCGGCGAGCGAGCGCAGCAGCTCCGCGCATGGTTGGGTGCCGCGGCCAGGCACCAGGTGCTCGTCGCGGCCCTCGCCGGTGCCGTCGCCGAGGTGTACGTGGGCGAGCCGGTCGCCCATCGCGTCGGCCATGGCCAGCGCGTCGTTGCGGGCGGCCGCGCAGTGGGAAAGATCGAGGGTGTACGCGTCAAAGCCGGCCACCGTGGGATCCCAGCCCGGGGCGTACGGCACGAACTCGCGCCCAGCCATCCGCACCGGGTACATGTTCTCGATGGTGAACCGCACGGCGGGGTGCTTGCCCTGCAACCGGCTGAGGCCGGCGCCGAAGCCACGGGCGTACTCGCGCTGCCATGCGAACGGCGGGTGTACCACCACGATGGTGGCGCCCACCGACTCGGCGAGCAGCGCGGCCCGGCGCAGCCGCTCCCACGGGTCGGCGCTCCACACCCGCTGGGTGACCAGCAGGCAAGGGGCGTGAATCGACAGCACCGGCATGCGATAGTGCTCCGACAGCCCGCGCAACGCACCCGCGTCCTGGCTCACCGCGTCGGTCCACACCATCACCTCGATGCCGTCATAGCCCAGCGTCGCGGCCATTTCGAAGGCCGCGGCGGTGGGCTCGGGGAAGACGGATGAGGTGGACAGCGTGACCGGTACCCGACGTAACACACCAGCCAGCCTAGCCGGCGGTCGTGGATCTCTCGCGGCTCAAGCTGACTCCAGCACGTCGAGGCGGCGCAGGATCACGCCCTCGCGGAGCGCCCACGGGCAGAAGTCCAGGGTGTCGATGCCGAGCCGGCGCATGGCCACCTCGGCGACGACCGCCCCGGCGAGCACCTGGTGGGCCCGGCCGGGACTGACCCCCTCCATCTCGGCGAGCGCGGCCGAGGGCATCCGGCGGATGAACCCGATCACCTGATGCAGCGCGGCTCGCGAGAGCTGGCGCGCCACCCTCGGTCCCGCGCCGTACGGCGCCGCACCGGTAAGGCGGGCCAGCGTGCGGAAGGTCTTGGAGGTGGCCACCGGACGGTCCCAGCCGGCGGCCAACACCTTGCCAGCCGCCTTGTCGAGGGCTTTTTCGACGTACTCGTACAGCGCCTCGACCTGCGCCGCAGCGGGCGGGTCGCCGCGCAGCCGGTCGCGGGTGAGCCGCCCGGCGCCCAGCGGCAGCGAGAGCGCCGTGCCCGGCTCCTCGTCGATGCCGGCCGCCATCTCCAGCGAGCCGCCGCCGATGTCGAGCACCAGCAGGCGCCCCGCCGACCAGCCGAACCACCGGCGCACGGCGAGGAAGGTCATGATGGCCTCCGCCTCGCCGGAGAGCACCTGCAGGTCGACGCCGGTCTCGTCGCGTACCCGCCGGAGGACCGCCGTGGAGTTCGTGGCGTCGCGGACCGCGGACGTGGCGAACGCGAGCAGGTCTTCGGTCTGATAGCTGGCGGCCGCGTCGCGCGCCTTGGCCACGGCCTCGACCAGCGCGTCGGCCCCGGCCTTGCTGAGCCGGCCGTCGCTGCCGATCTTCTCCGCCAAGCGCGGCGTGGCTTTCTCGGAGTAGGCGGGCCAGGGGTGCGCGCCGCGGTGGGCGTCGACGACGAGCAGGTGCACCGTGTTGGAGCCAACGTCGAGCACGCCGAGTCGCATGCGGCTAACGGTAGCGGCGGCTCAGCAAGCGCGTACTGTTTGCCGAATGGACATCCGCGTCGCGGTCGAGGATCCCGCCGATCCGCGTAGCCGTGAGGTCGACCTGGACTTCCCCCGCGAGTGGGTGGAGTTTCTCGATCCGGCCGACTCCGAACACCTGATCCGCGCCGACCTGACCTGGCTGCTGTCGCGGTGGAACTGCATCTTCGCCCGCGGCTGTCACGGCATCGTGGCCGGTCGTGCAGCGGACGGCTGCTGCTCGCACGGTGCGTTCTTCACCTACTCGGACGACGAGAAACGGGTACGGGCGGCGGTGCGCCGGCTGACCCCGCAGACCTGGCAGCACTACCGGCGCGGCTTCGCCAACTACACCGAGATGGACACCATCGACGGTTCGACCCCCGCCCGGCGGACCGCCACCCGTGAGGACGGGCCTTGCGTGTTCCTCAACGACGCCGGCTTTCCCGGCGGACCCGGCTGCGCTCTCCATGCACAGGCGCTGCGCGACGGCGTACACCCGTTGGAGTACAAGCCGGACGTCTGCTGGCAGCTGCCGATCCGCCGGGACCAGGACTGGGTCAAGCGCCCGGACGGGACGAAGGTCCTGCTCTCGACGCTGACCGAGTTCGACCGGCGGGGCTGGGGTGAGGGTGGCCACGACCTGCACTGGTGGTGCACCTCGTCGACCGAGGCGCATACCGGTTCCCGGCCGCTGTACCAGGAGTACGAGCCGGAGCTGACCGCGCTGATCGGCGAGAAGGCCTACCTCGGGCTGGCCGAGCTATGCGACGCGAGGCTGAAGCAGGGCCTGGTCGCGGTCCACCCCGCGACCAGCGGTCAGCCCTGACGAGCGGTCAGCTCTGACGGCGGGAGAGCCAGCGCTCGGCGATCTGGCTGAGGTACAAGCCGAACATGCTTCCGCCAGCGGCGATCAACGCGGAGATCGTGTCCGCCGACGTCCAGTAGAAGTGCATGCCTCCCCCATCGGGCTGGTACGTGCATTGAATGCGGCGCGCCGTTGCGTCCCGGCAACGACCGCGCCGCGGCACATTGTGCCGCAGCGCAGCCGTAACAGTCACCCGAGAGTAAATGGTCGGACAATCGGACGACCGGCCCACCCCGGTTTGCCGACTCGGCCGATGGTGATGTCGAGGCCGATGGGTGTCGAGCGTGCTATGGCTCGAACTTGTAGCCCAGGCCGCGCACGGTGACGATGTAGCGCGGCGTGGACGGCTCCGGCTCGATCTTCGAACGCAGCCGCTTGACGTGCACGTCGAGGGTCTTGGTGTCCCCGACGTAGTCCGCCCCCCAGACCCGGTCGATGAGCTGGCCGCGGGTCAGCACCCGGCCGGCGTTTCGCAGCAGCAGCTCCAACAGCTCGAACTCCTTCAGCGGGAGCTGCACCGACTCGCCGTTCACCGTGACGACGTGCCGGTCGATGTCCATCCGTACCGGACCGGCCGACAACGTCGGGGGAACCAGCTCGCCGCCGTCGCCGACCTGGCGGCGCAGGACCGCGCGGACCCGGGCGACCAGCTCGCGAGGAGAGTACGGCTTGGTGACGTAGTCGTCGGCGCCGATCTCCAGGCCGACCACCTTGTCGATCTCGCTGTCCCGGGCGGTGACCATGATGATCGGTACGTTCGAGCGCTGGCGCAGCTGGCGGCACACCTCGGTGCCGGACATCTCCGGCAGCATGAGATCGAGCAGCACGATGTCGGCGCCGCTGCGGTCGAACTCCGTCATCGCCTCGGTGCCGGTCCCCGCTATGGAGACCTCGAAGCCCTCCTTGCGGAGCATGTACGACAAGGCATCCGAGAACGACTCTTCGTCCTCGACGACGAGCACCCGCGCCAATGTGCACCCCCTACAGGTCGATCTCAGCCGCCGCCGGTAGCGGCACGGCACCGTCCGGCGGGCGGGCAGGCAGCCGCAGCGTAAACGTCGAACCGACGCCGACCGTGCTGGTCACGTCGACCCGGCCGGCGTGGTTGGTGGCGATGTGCTTGACGATTGCCAGACCCAGGCCGGTGCCGCCGGTCGCCCGGGACCGGGCCCGGTCCGCCCGGTAGAACCGCTCGAAGATCCGGTCGAGGTCGCGCGGCTCGATGCCGATGCCCTGGTCGGCCACTGTGATCTCGACGAGCTCGTCGGTACCGCTGGTCGTGATGGTGACCCGGGTCTCCTCGGGCGAGTACGCGATCGCGTTCTCCACCAGGTTGACCACCGCCGTGACGAGCTGGCTCTCGCTGCCGTAGACGGTCAGCGACCGGGCGCTGACCACGCTGATGTCGATGTGCTTGGCGGCTGCCGGGGTCCGGGTACGGTCGACCACCTCGGCGAGGATCCGGTCCACCATGATCGGCTCAGGCTCGGGCAGCGGATCGGCCCCCTGCAGCCGGGACAGCTCCAGCAGCTCGCTGACCAGGCGGCCGAGGCGCGTGGACTCGCGCTGGATGCGCTCAGCGAAGCGGCGGGCGTCGACCGGGTCGGGCGAGCTGCCTCCGTCGACGTCGGTCGCCTCCAGCAGCGCCTCGGCGAGCAGCTGCAGCGCGCCGACGGGCGTCTTCAGCTCGTGGCTGACGTTCGCGACGAAGTCCCGGCGGACCCGGGCCACCCGGTGGGCCTCGGTCACGTCGGCGGCTTCGACACAGACGTACCCACCGCCGAGCGGTACCGCCCGCACGAGCACCCCGAGCGGTTCGGCGGTCGCGCCCTGGATCCCGGCCGGCCGGGCGATGTCCAGCTCCACCTCGCGGCGCTGGCCGGTCCGGCGTACCTGGCCGGCAAGCGTCCGCACGATCGTATGGACGTCTTCGTCGGACCGACCGATCGTCCGCGGCCGGACCAGACCCATCTCGCGGGCGGCCGGGTTGACCAGCACCGGCCGGTCACCCTCGTCGAGCACGAGCAGCCCGACGCGCAAGGCGTCCAGGCTGGCCAGGGCCAGCTCGGCGACCGGTTTGTTGGCTCGCGGGTCCCGCATCGCAGAGCCGTCACTCTCGATCATGGCTGCGGTCGTGGAATGGGTACGCCGAGATCCCCTCGCGACCAGCCTCGCGGCCATGCCGACAGCGGCCCCCACCGCTCCGGCGCTCGTCAGGTCGCCGGCGTAGTCCCACTCCACGCTGCGATGGTAGGTCGAAGGACAGCCGAGTCATCACTGCTGACCAGACAAAAGAGACCGCCATTGCCCATTGTTCACCGATACGCTCTGTCGAGTTCACCTGCGTTCACCGGGCCGACGCCGAACCCTCATACGGTAGGCCCGTTCGATCATCTTTCAGGAGCATCATGCGCGACGAGTTTCGGGCCGATCTCGCCGAGGTCAGCCGCACGCTGGTGGCGATGGGCTCGGCCGTGCGGGTCGCGATGCAGCGGGCGACCCGGGCGCTGCTCACCGCCGACCAGGCCGACGCCGAGGAGGTCATCGCCCGCGACGCCGAGACCGACGCGCTGTACCGCATCGTCGAGGACAAGGTCCACAGCCTGCTCGCCCGGCAGGCGCCGGTCGCCTCGGACCTGCGCGTCGTGATGACCGCCCTGCACGTGGGCGGCGACCTGGAGCGGATGGGCGACCTGGCCGCTCACGTGGCGAAGACGGCGCTGCGCCGCTGCCCGGCGCCTGCCGTGCCGGCGACGCCCCACGAGCTGGGCGAGGTCGTCGCCCACATGGGCGAAGTGGCCGACCGGATCGCCGCGAAGATCACCACTGCTTTGTCCACTTCGGACATCGTGACGGCGACTCAGCTCGACCGTGACGACGACGAGATGGACGAGCTGCACCGCAGGCTCTACGAGATCGTGCTCGACAAGAGCTGGCCGCACGGGGTCCAGGAGGCGATCGACTGCGCGCTGTTGGCCCGCTGGTACGAGCGGTACGCCGACCACGCGGTCAACGTCGGCCGCCGGGTGATCTTCCTCGTCACCGGCAGCCTGCCAGACTGAGCCCTAGCGGCCCTGGTTCGCGACCGCCGCGGCGGCTTCGACGGCGGCGGCCGGGTCGAGATAGGCCCCGCCCGGGGTCAGCGGCCGAAGCGTCGCCGGGTCCAGGTCGTAACGCAGCGGGATGCCGGTCGGGATGTTCAGACCCGCGATCGCCTCGTCGGAGATGCCGTCGAGGTGCTTGACCAACGCCCGCAGCGAGTTGCCGTGCGCGGTGATCAGCGTGGTGCGCCCGTCGAACAGGTCCGGCACGATCTGGTCGTACCAGCACGGCATCATGCGCGCGACCACGTCGGCCAGGCACTCAGTGCGCGGCAGCAGCTCCGGCGGCAGGGTGGCATAGCGCGGGTCGCCGACCTGTGACCACTCCGCGTCGTCGGGCAGTGGCGGCGGGGGCGTGTCGTAGGAGCGGCGCCACAGCATGAACTGCTCTTCGCCGTACTCCTCAAGGGTCTGCTTCTTGTTCTTGCCCTGCAGGGCGCCGTAGTGCCGCTCGTTGAGCCGCCACGAGCGGCGTACCGGGATCCACAGCCGGTCGGCGACATTGAGGGTGATCTCCGCAGTGCGGATCGCCCGGCGCAGCACCGAAGTGTGCACGACGTCGGGCAGCAGCCCCGCCTCCCGCAGCAGCTCGCCGCCGCGGCGCGCCTCGTCCTCACCGCGCGCGCTCAGGTCGACATCGACCCAGCCGGTGAAGAGGTTCTTGGCGTTCCACTCGCTCTCGCCATGGCGGAGCAGCACCAGCGTCCCGAGGCTCATGCCCTCATGCTAGGGCCCGGGAGGCGGCTGCTCGCTTACTACCCTGTCCTCGATCAGCCTGGCCACGTCGCCGATGCCCCAGTCCGCGAGCGCCTCCCGGGTGTGCTCGCCGGGCAGCGGCGGCGGTCGGTCCAGCGCCGGCGCGGTCGCGGACAACCGGGGCGCGGGAGCGGGTTGGGGTACGCCGTGGGCCGTGACGAAGGTCTGCCGCTCGCGCAGCTGCGGGTGGGCGGCCGCCGCGGCCTCCCGCAAGGAGAGCACCGGCGCCACGCACGCGTCCGAGCCGTCGAAGGTGGCCAGCCACTCGTCCCGGGTACGGGTGGCCAGCCGCGCCGCGATCCGCTCGCGGAGCTCGGGCCAGTCTTCCTTCCGGTACGGGCTCAGCCCCGCCGTGTCCAGGTCCAGCCGCGCCACGAACTCGGCCCAGAACTTCGCTTCCAGCGGGCCGACCGCCAGGTGCCGGCCGTCGGCCGTGGGGTACACCCCATAGTTCGGCGCCGCCCCGTCGAGCAGGTTGGCACCACGCGAGTCCTCCCACAGTCCACTGTGGAGCAGGCCGTACACCTGAGTCGCCAGCAACGCGGCACCGTCCACGATGGCCGCGTCGACCACTTGGCCGGTGCCGGTCCGTGCGGCGTGCCACAGGGCGGCCAGGACGCCGACCGCGAGCAGCATCCCGCCGCCCCCGTAGTCGCCGACGACGTTGAGCGGGGGTACCGGTGCACCGCCGGCCGGCCCTATCGCGTGCAGGACCCCGGACAGGGCGAGGTACGCGATGTCATGTCCAGCTCTGGACGCCAACGGACCGTCCTGGCCCCAGCCGGTCATCCGGCCGTACACCAGACGCGGGTTGGCCGCCAGGCACTCGACGGGCCCGATGCCCAGCCGCTCGGCGACGCCCGGCCGGAAGCCCTCGATCAGCGCGTCGGCGCGCGACGCCAGGCCGCGTACCAAGGCCGGCCCATCCGGATGCTTCAAGTCGACGGCTACCGAACGCTTGCCACGGCCGAGCAGGTCGAGGCGGTGCTCACCGAACAGCGGCGCGGATCCCGGCCGGTCCACCCGCAGCACGCCGGCGCCGAGATCGGCCAGCAGCATGCCGGCGAACGGCGCCGGTCCGATTCCAGCCAGCTCCAGAATCCGCAGCCCAGCAAGTGGTCCAGCCACGGCAGCACGGTAACAAGCACCGGCGGTGGCCGGGCGACGCCACCCCCAGTTGCGTCGCCCTACCCACGAGCGCTACCCCCCACGGGTCCGCGGCTCGCGCCACCGCCGGATCGCGACGGCTGGTCAGAGGTGAGCATCCGCCGCGACGGGAACGTCACCTGCCCCCGACACCCCCACGGCACGGGCTGTGTGACATCCACGAACGACCATACGGCCCGAAGATTTTTCTGCACAAGCCGCGGAACTGTCGTGATACTCACACCAAAACTGCCGGTGAACGGTTGAACTCCCGAACGTCCTCAAACGTTCTCTCTGCCGCAATCGGCCCGCCGATCTCGCTCCCCAGACCGCGGATCGATCTTCAGGGTCTTCTGCCGCCACACCGCCGGTCGAACCCATGTTCGAAACCTACAACCGGGTCCGACAATTTCCGGCGCCTGCGACCTAGATAACGCGAGAAGCAACACTGTCCACTATGGAACTCGCTCTCGGCCTTGCCGTGCCCCCCGCCGAGATGACCGCGGGCATCAGTCGAGCACCGCCCCGGCGGTCATGTTGATCGTGCCGGTCACCGTACGCGCGAGCTCCGATGCGGCGAACGCGGCGACGTTGCCGACATCGGCCAGCGTGGCCGTCCGACCGGTCAGCGTCTGGTCGACCAGCCATCGTCGCACCTGCTCGTATCCTTCGAAGTCCGCCGGGATCGTCTCCGGCAGTCCACCGGTGCGCAGTGTTACGACGCGGATGCCGTGCGGGCCGAGCTCGGCGGCCAGTTGGCGGCGCATCGCCTCGACCGCGTCGAAGGCCGTGCCGATCCCACCGACGCGCAGCTGTCTGGCCACCCTCCAGTCGAACCTGCCGCCGAAGGTCAGGATCACCCCCGACCCCTGCGGGATCATGTGCCGGGCGGCGGCGCGCGCGGTGAGGAATTTCGACCGCACCGCCACCTCGACCGGCCGCATGTAGTCCTCGACCGACATCTCCACCATCGCCGTGCCCTGCACATCCTGGTCGCTGATGACGTTGACCGAAATGTCGAGCCTGCCGGATCGCTCGACAACGGCCGCGGCGTGCCGGTCAACCTCCGCCTCGTTCAGGGCGTCCACGACCGCGACGTGGGCCTGCCCACCCGCCGCGGCGATGTCGTCGGCCACCACCTGAAGGGTCGCGGCGGTGCGCCCGGCCAGGTGCACCGTGGCGCCCTCCCGGGCGAGCGCGCGGGCGATCGCGCCGCCGACGAACCCTCCTCCGCCGTAGACGACGGCGGTCTTGTGCTGCAGTAACATGGGCGTCCTCCTGAGTCTGTCTCGACGCCATCGACACCACGATCGGCAGGACAGGCTTTAGTCATAATGCTGGAAGCTCGGCCAGAGCTCGCGCCACGGAAGGTGCCGGCCGCGGCAGACCCAAACCGTGCGGCCCTGTTCCTCGTTGTCGATCCCGACGCCGTTGTCCAACCGGGTCACCGCCTGGCAGGAGTCGAAGGACGAACGCCCACCGCCCATGCCGACGAGGATCGCCACACTCGCCGACTCCGGAGGCGGGCCGAGGTTGTACAGCTCGTTCTGTCCACTGTAGACCTTTGGTAGTCCGTGCCGCAATCCGTAACGGTCGATGGCACCAGCCTCGCCGTAGTTGCCGGTGACGATGACCGCGTGGCCCGCTTCGTCGGCGGAGAGCCCGCGGTAGGCCTCGGCCACCTGCCGCACGTATGCGGGCCAGCCGATCTGGTCCCGGGTCGCCTGGTTGATCTCCGGGATCGGCGTTCTGGCCAGCGCGGGGATCGGCAGGATCGGCAACGCGATCAGCGCCGCCACGGCCGCGTTGAGCACCATCGCGGTCACCACCAACGCGCGCCGCCCGGCGCGACCGGCGACCCAGTTGACCGTCGCCACGGCGCCGACCGCCCAGAGCGCCAGCTGCAGCCCGAGCGTGTAGTACGGCTGGCCGGCGATGAGCGGTACCACGACGCACAGCGCCAGGTACGCCACGCCGACCGCGCGGATCGGTCGCAGGGCGGGATCGCGCAGCAGCTTGACCAGTCCGGCGATCCAGATCGCCGCCACCGGCGGGCCGAGCATGAGCAGCTGCAGCGGTACGAACGTCAGGCGCGCCTCGTCCCCCTTGTTCCGCGCCAGCGCTTCGGCCATCTTCAGCTGCGGCCAGTCGTGGGTGGCCTGGTAGACCAGGTTCGGCGCACCGACCACGAGCGCGATGCCGACACCGGCCCATAACCATGGTGAGCGCAGCACGCGGCGCGGCCCCACCAGCAGCAGACCAAGCCCGATCGCCAGCAGCAGCAGGACGATCAGGTGCTTGTTGTAGAGCGCCAAGCCCACCACGGCGCCGACAAACAACCACCAGCGGGGCTGGTCGCGAAGCAGCGCTCGGATGACCCCCAGGAGCGCGGCCGGCCAAACCACCATGTCGATCGTGGCGGTCAGCAGGACGTGGCCGGCGATCAGCGGGAAGCCGCCAGCGGCGACCAGCGCGGCGAGGGTCTGTGCGGCGCGACCGCCGCCCACCTCGCAGGCGATCAGCGCGACGAGCACCGCGGTGACCGCAGTACACAGCGCGGCCGGAGCCCGCAGGCCCCATAACGAGTCGCCGAACAGCGACGTGCCGAGCCGGGCCAGAAGTGGCGTGGCCGGCGGCTGGTCGACGTACCCCCAGGCCGGGTGCTGGCCGAGCATTCGGAAGTACAGCTCGTCACGGTGGTAGTCGTACCGTCCGGCAAAGGCCAACAGCACCACCGTCACCGCGGCGGCGACCGCACCAACCGGCGCCCACGCCACCGGCGGCCGGTTCACTCGGCCCGCTTCACAAAGTGTTCGAAGGCCCGCAGGTTGTCCAGTGGCTCGCCGCGCTTGACCCGCCACTCCCACTCGCGCCGGATCGCCGAGCCGAACCCGATTTCCAGCATCGGGTCGAAGCTTTCATCGGCATAGGTGAGCACCGCGCCGAGGAGCCGGTCGAGCTCGTCCGCCGTCACGGCGGGCAGGGAGATGCGCCCGACCAGGTAGACGTCACCGACCGCGTCGATGGCGAAGGCCACCCCGTACATCCGCGCGTTGCGCTGCAACAGCCAAGCCCACAGCTCCTCGCGGTGCTCGTCGGGCTGGCGCATCACGAACGCCTCCACCCGCAGCGCGTGCTCGCCGACGATCAGGTTGCACACCGTCTTCAGCTTGTGCGTGCCGGGTAGGGTCACCGCGTACGAATGCTCGCCCGTCCGCTCCCAGTCCAGCTCGCGCTCGGCGCAGACCGATTCGATCAGCGCGCCGACGTCGGCCTGCGCACCGCTCACCGGTCGGCCGCGCCTACGGCGAGTGCGGCGGACTGCCCCGCACGGTGGTCGGACACGACACCACGGTAGACCGCCAGGAGGGCCTCTGCCGTGCGGTCCCACGAGAAGTGCCGGGCGTGGCGCACGGCACCGGCGGACAGCTCGGCACGGCGGCCCGGCGCCGTGAGCAGACCGCCGATGACCCGGGCCCAATGCTCGGGGCGGTGGCTTTCCACCAGTACTCCGGAAACACCATCGCGCACGGCGGTCCGCAAGCCGCCGACGGCGGCCGCGACCACCGGCGTGCCGCATGCCTGCGCCTCCAGGGCGACCAGGCCGAAGGACTCGTTGTGGCTGGGGACCGCGATCAGGTCGGCCGCATGGTAGAAGGCGGCCAGGCGGTCGCGGGCTTGCGGGGGCAGGAAGCGTACCGAGCCGCTGATGCCCAGCTCCGCCGCGAGCTCGATGAGCGCGGTCGGGCGGTCCAACCCCGAGCCGCTCGGGCCGCCGCAGACGGCGATGATGAGCGGCCGGGCCACCTGCGTGCGTAGCTCGGCCGCCGCGCGCAGCAGGACGTCGGGCGCCTTCAGCGGCTGGATGCGGCCGACAAAGGCCACCACGTAGGCGTTCGGGTCCAGCCCGAACCGGCGCCGCGCCGCGACCCGAGCCGCGGCGGTGGCCGGCCGGAACAGGTCCAGGTCCACGCCCGGCTCGACGACCGTTACCCGTTCGGTGTCGGCGGCGTAGAGCTCGATGAGCTCGCACGCCTCGGTCGGCGTGTTGGCGACCAGCCGGTCAGCCTCCGCGACCACCTGCTCCTCGCCGATCAGCCGGGCCTTCGGCTCCGGGGTGTCGCCATCGGCGAGCATGCGGTTCTTCACCTTGGCCAGGGTGTGGGCCGTGTGCACCAGGGGCACCCCCCAGCGGTCCTTGGCCAGCCAGCCGACCTGGCCGGAGAGCCAGTAGTGGGAGTGCACCAGCTCGTACCAACCCGGCGCTCGTGCCGCCTCGGCGCGCAGTACGCCGTTGGTGAAGGCGCACAGCTGCGCGGGCAGGTCCTCCTTGGCCAGCCCTTCGAACGGGCCGGCGATCACGTGGCGGACCTGCACACCCGGGGCCATCTCCACGGTTGGCGGGGCGTCGCTCGCGGTGGCCCGGGTGAAGATCTCGACCTCGACGCCGGCCTCGGCGAGCCGGCGGGACACCTCGACGATGTAGACGTTCATGCCGCCCGCGTCACCGGTGCCCGGCTGTTCCAGCGGTGAGGTGTGCACCGAGAGGGTGGCGACCCGGCGCGGCAGGCGCGCCGCTGGGCGGGCGGCCTGTCCCGCGGACCGGGCGAGCTGACGGAAGGTAGAGAGGGAGCAACGGGCGGGGCCGAGACCCCCGTGGAGTGTGCCAACTCGGGCCACCTTCGCTCCTTCTGTCCCGTCTTCGGGCGCATCCGTCCCCCGGGGAACAACTCTGCCGCCGTTCACCATCTTCCCCGAACGGGACATCCTTCCCGCGCCGGCGGCCGCTTCGCGGCCCGGCCACCGGTCGGGCAGGATCGAGCCATGGCCAGCCCGAAGACCGCAGCCGACCCGAAGATCGCAGTCGTCACCGGCGCCTCCAGCGGGATCGGCGCCGCTACCGCCCGCCGCCTCGCCACCGAGGGCTTCCACGTGGTCGCGGTCGCCCGCCGCCTGGACCGGGTGGAGGCCCTGGCCAAGGAGATCGCCGACGCCGGGGGCCTGGCTACGGTGATGCGCGTCGATGTCCGCGACGAGGCCGACGTCGCGGCGCTGGCATCGGCGGTCGCTGAAACGCCGGGCGAGCTGCAGGTACTCGTCAACAATGCCGGCGGAGCGCGCGGCGCCGACCCGGTGGGGTCGGCCGACATCGGCGACTGGCAATGGATGTACGAGGTCAACGTGCTCGGGACGGTACGGGTGACCAAGGCGCTCCTGCCCGCCCTTGACGCGTCGGGCGCCGGCACCATCGTGGTGCTCAGCTCCACGGCCGGGCTCGTCGTGTACGAGGGCGGTGGCGGCTACACGGCCGCCAAGCACGCCCAGACGGCCGTCGCCGAGACGCTGCGCCTCGAGCTGTGCGGCCGGCCGATCCGGGTGGTCGAGATCGACCCGGGCATGGTGAGGACAGAAGGCTTCGCGCTGAACCGCTTCGGCGGCGACGCCGAGCAGGCCGAGGCGGTGTACCAGGGCGTGGCCGAGCCGCTGACCGCCGAGGACATCGCCGACTGCATCGCGTGGTGCGTCACCCGGCCGCATCACGTCAACATCGACCGGCTGGTGGTCCGGCCGCTCGCCCAGGCCGCACAGCACAAGGTGCACCGGGTCTGACGGGACCGGCCGGTCCGGTCGGTCCCGTCAGACCCGCCGCTACAGGGCGCAGCTCACCAGTACCGGCTCGGGATGCAGGGTCAGCCCGAAGCGGGCGGACACCCCGGCCTGGATCTCGCGGGCCAGGTCGAGCAGGGCCGCGGTGGAGCCGGTGCCCCGGTTGGTCAGCGCGAGCGTGTGCTTGCCGGAGATCGCCACCCCGGTGCCGGGATGCCCGTACCCCTTGACGAAACCCGCCCGATCGATCAGCCAGGCGGCGCTGACCTTGACGCCGCCGTCCTCAGCCGGATAGGCGGGCGGAACGCCTGCGTCCGCCGCCCGCGCCCGCAGTGCGGCGAAGCCGGGGCCGTCGAGCACCGGGTTGGTGAAGAACGAACCCGCGGAGTACGTATCGGGATCGGCGCCGTCGAGCACCATTCCCTTGCCGGCGCGTAGGGCCAGGACCGCGGCGCGCGCCTGGGCCAGCGGAACCCGTGCCCCGAGCTCGACGCCGAGCATCCTGGCGAGCTCGTCGTACCGGATCGGGGCGGACAGCGGGGAGGCGGCGAGCGAGAAGTCCGTGGACAGGACCACATACCGGTCGTTGTACTTGAAAACACTGGTGCGGTACGCGAAACGGCACTCGGCGGGCGCCATTGTCACCACCTCGTCACACAGGCGGTCGTACACCCGGACCGCGACGATCGTCTCTGCGACCTCCTGTCCGTAGGCGCCTACGTTCTGGATCGGGGTGGCTCCGGCCGAGCCCGGTACGCCCGACAGGCACTCCAGGCCGGACCAACCATTGGCCACGGCCGCCGCGACGACCTCGTCCCACGGCTCGCCCGCCGCCACGGTGAGCTGCACCCGGTCGCCGTCCGTGCCGGCCCGGATCCCGCGAGTGCGCAGCAGTATCACGGTTCCCGGGAAGCCGGCGTCATCGACGACCACGTTGCTACCGCCCGCCAGGACGAGGACCGGCCCGTCCGCGCCGCGCAACGCGGCTAAGAGGTCGTCTTCCACCGCCGCCGTCACCAGCTCGCGCGCCGGCCCGCCCAACCGCAACGTGGTGTACTCCTTCAGTGGCGGCCCGGTTACCGGTGTGGCCAGCGGGGAAATCTCATGGGTACTGTCGCGCACAGGTTTCACCCTAGGCTTGGGGGCAGACCGGATGACTCACCAGCGCCCGTTGGACGGCGGGGGGATGGCGATGAGCAAGCCGCACGGTACCAAGGACTTCTGGTTAGCCGGGTTCCGCGCCGAGGGCACGGCGTTCCGGGCGGCCGTCAGCCAGCCCGGCGCGCTCGACGCCGCGGTCCCGACCTGTCCAGAGTGGACGGTGCTCGACCTGGTGCACCACCTCGGCTGCGTGTACGAGTTCGTGCAGTCACACGTGACACGTGGGGTGACCGCACCTCCGCAACGGCGGAGCCGCGAGATCGAGGCCCAGCTGCGCACCGCCGGTGAGCTGCCGGCCGCGGACGCCGCGGTGGCGTGGTGGGACGACAGGTACGCCACGGTGCTGCGTACGCTCGAGGCGGTCGATCCGGACCTACCAGCCTGGAACTGGGCGCCGCAGGCGAAGAAGGCCGGCTTCTGGCACCGACGGATGGCGCACGAGACCGCGGTACACCGGTGGGACGCGCAGATTGCCGTCGGGCTGACCGACCCGATCGAGACCAAGCTCGCCGCCGACGGCATCACCGAGGTCCTCGACACCTGGCTGCCGGCGGGCCGGCGCCGGGGGCCGCGCGACCGCACCGGGATCGTCGCGCTGCGGGCCACCGATATCGAGCAGGAGTGGCACGTCCGGCTGCGCGGCGAGGGGATCGCGCTGCTGGACACCAACACGCTGTTCGACGACGACGCGCACCAGCACGAGCGGGCGATCGCCGCCGGCACCGCGAGCGACCTGCTGCTGGCGCTCTACGGACGGGTCTCGTTCGAGGTCCTCGACCTCGCCGGCGACCAGCGGCTGATCGAGGCGCTGCGCACCGGCTGAGCTATTCGTGGGGAAGTCCCAGGACCCGCCTCGCGAGCAGGGTGGAACCAGCCACGGCGGCCGGGATCACGAGCACGGCCGCGAACGGGACCAGGAAGATCAGGAAGACGGGTACCCCGAAGCCCAGCGCCAGCGCCCGGTTGGCCGCCAGCAGCCGGCGGCGGTCTCGCAGGCGCAGGCCGCGCCGGTTGAACGGGATGCCGGTCAGCTCGACGGCGAGAAGCCAGCCGCCGATGAGGGCGTCAAGCACCGGGACCACGGTCTGGCCGACCAGCGGGATGAACCCGAGCACGAACATCGGGATGCCGATCGCCAGGGTGAGCGCGAGCAGGCGCAGCGAGTCCACCAGGTTCCACCGCATCGACCGCCACCAGGGCACGTCGACCTCCTCGGGCACGGCCCCGTAGCGCTCCTCGACCTTCTTGGAGATCGCCTCGTAGAACGGGTCGCCGATGACGAGCGTGATCGCGGTGTACGTGAGCACCGCGAGCACGGCGGCGATGCCGACGATCGCCACGCCGGCGAGCACCCGGACCCCGCCGCGCAGGCTGGCGGACCAGTCGTCGGCGAACCAGGTCACCAGGGCCGCGAGGTCGGAGACGAAGTAAATCAGCACCGCGAATGCGGCCGTCATGATCGCGGCCGAGATGACCGCCGGGATGAGCCCCAGCACCAGCAGGCGCGGGGTACGGGCATACATGCCGATGCCCCGGCCGAGCAGGCGGATGCCGGCGAGGAGCTCGGCGGTGGCGCTGGTTCGATGATCTGCTCGCGTCTCCACGGCCGGCAGCCTACGGCCAAGAATTTCCACGACCAACTCGTCACCCAGAGCCACATTGGGACTTCGCGCCGGAGCACCCGCCGCTAGCCTCGTGTTCATGACGACCGAGGAGCCTTCCGCGAAAAAGCTGACTGCCTCCCAGCGCATCGCGCTCGCTATGGGCAGGCCCATGCCGAAGCGAATGATCAAGAAGGAGATCCGCAAGCTCAAGGCTCAGTTACGCCGGGAGGACGCTGATACCGCACGGTTCTATGCAGAGGACTCCGACAGCGTCGCGTCATGAGTCTGCCCCTGCCCCCGCCTCGGGTCCTCGATGCCTCGGCGATCGTCGCCCTGTTTCGAGGCAACGAGGCCATCAACAGGCTGGTTGACACCGCATCATGCTGCGCGTCGTGTAACCGGTCCTAATCGACCAGGCGGACGCGTACCCGGCGGTTGGCCTTGCCCTTGCTCTCGACCTTGACGACGGCCACCTTGCCGATCTGCGCGGTCGCCGCGACGTGCGTACCACCGTCGGCCTGCTGGTCCAAGCCAATGATGTCGACGATGCGGATCTCCTGCTCGTTGTCCGGGATCAGGTTCGCCTGGGTGCGGATGATGTCCGGCAGCGCCAGCGCCTCGGCCCGCGGCAGGACCCGTACGTCGATCCGGCGGTTGGCCGCCACCTCGGCGTTGACCAGCTCCTCGAGGCGCGCCTTGAAGTCCGGTGGCACCTCGGGGAGGTTGAAGTCCATGCGTGCCTCACCCGGTTCCATGTTGCCGCCGGTGACCAGCGCGCCGAAGTTCCGGAACACCACGCCGCCCAGGACGTGCAGCCCCGAGTGGGTCCGCATGAGCAGCGTCCGGCGAGCGTCCTCGATGGCCCCGACCACCGGCGTGCCGGCCGGCGGCAACGGGTCACCCTCGGCCGGGATCAGGTAGGGGTCGTCGCCCTTGCGCGTACCGACGATTCGGGTCTGTACGCCCTGCCACAGCAGCACGCCGTGGTCCGGCGGCTGTCCGCCACCACCCGGATAGAACGCCGACCGGTCCAGCACGATCCCGTCGTCGGCCGACGATGACAGCACCGTGCAGGTCCACTCGCGCAGGGTCGGATCGGCCAGATCGAGTCGCTGCGTGCGGCCATGCTGGGTAACGCCCATGTACCAAGACCTTAGCCGTTGAGGAACGCGGCGATGCGCTCGCGCAGATCTGCGCGCTCGGTCCAGAGCACGCCGGGCTTGTCGTACACCTGCAGGGTCGCCCGTGGCAGGGCCGCTGCCAGCGCCGACGCCACCTCGGCGGGATGCAGCTCGTCGCCTCGGCAGCCAATCACCAGGACGGGTGCAGCCACCTCGGCGAGCAAGGACGCGTCGGCGACCGGCGCCTGGTCCGGTAACGCCGCGAGACCCGCGGCCAGGCCGTCACGCATCAGCTGGTCGAGACGCTGCCGCAGGTAGCTCCAGGCGGTCGGGGTACCACGCAGGTGCGCCGGTACCTCCTGCGAGATCTCCTCGGCGACGGCCGCCGCGTCGCCGGCCTGGACCGCTGCCAGCAGCGCCGACAGCCGCCGCCGCGCGGGTTCTGGACGCGCGACGTCCAGCACCGCCGGCAGGAAGAGCACCACCCGCTCGAACCGGCTGGGGTTGTCGGCGAGCAGGCGACACAGGGCGCCCGCGCCGAGGCTCACCCCGAGCGCCCGCGTGGCGCCGGACAGGTCGGCGATGGCCCGCAGGTCACGGGCCAGGTCGAGATAGGTCCACTGGCCGGGCGGCGCGGCCGAACGGCCGTGCCCGCGGAACTGGAAGAAGACCTTCCGGCCGGCCACCCCGCTGCCCAACGGGCGCGTCTCGGCGATGCCGTGCGCGAGCCCGTGCGCGAAGATGGTCGTCGGTTCGCCGTGACCGGTGTACAGGCACTCCAGCTCGACGCCGTGCGGCGTGGCGACCAGCTCGGTGGGTGGGGTCGGCAGGGTTGGCCGGCCGGTCTGGGGAGCGCGGGTCACCGGCGGCCGGTACCGGTCCGGCCGGCCGTCGGGCGGGGGCGGCCAGCGGAAGTCCATCACGTCGTGCCTGCTCGTTCGCTCGCTCTCGCGCCGCCTTCAGGTGCCGCCTTCCCTCGGCGCCACGCAACGGGCTCCGCCCGGCGCGTCGCCTCAGTCCAGGCGCCACCGGCGGCGCTCCGCTCGCTCACCATGCCAGCTCGCTCGCTCACCAAGGACCGTGCCCGTCGACCGCGTCCCGCAGTGCCGGCCGGACGTCGAGGAGATAGATCGCGGCGATGGTGACCGCGATCAGCCCGAGGATCCCCAGGTCCGGCGCGAGCGAGATGAGCGCCGCCAGCACCGAGCCGCCGGTGAGCAGCAGCCAAACGCCCTTGGAGAGCGTCCCGATCGCTGCGAACGCCTCGGCTCGCTGCAGCAGGCAGTGCACGCACGCCACGAGCGAGATGACAAGCACACCGATCGAGATCGCGTAGCTGGTGTAGTACACGATGCCGAAGACGACGAAGGGCGTGGCGGCGTAGGCCATACCCATGAGCTTAAGCGCGGTCCCCGGGCCGCGTTGGGCGGCCCGGGGACCGGGGTGGTTTGCCTTACTTGGTGCTGCGAGCCGCGGGGCGGGCGCGCTTGACCGCCTTGTCCGCGACCGACGGCTGCGGGGCCTCGTTGTCGCGGATCTCGGCCGGCGCCTTCGCGACCGGCTTCACGACGGGCGTACGCGCGGAGCGCACGACCCGCTCGCCGCGCTCGACGAGGTCGGTGTACACGGCCGTGGCGCGCTCCTGCGCCACCTGCGCACCGTTGACGAACGCGGTGGCGTTGCGCCGGGCCGCCTTGCGCAGCTTGGTGAGGTCGGCGCGCAGCCGAGGCTCGGACACCACCTCGGTGACGGCCGGCCGCAGCTCGGCGACGAGCTTGCGGATCCGCTGGTACGCGAGGTCGCCGGCGCCGGCGGCCGCGTACAACGGGGCGGGAATCTTCCTGGTCTGCGTGCTGGTAGTCATGAATACTCCTTCTCGGTTGGACCGCTACGCCGGGTGCGGGGGCGCCGCGGCTTTGCGGTCTCCCCGGATTGTTCGTCTACCTCGGACTGTTTCGGTACGGCAGGTTCAGCGGTTTCTTCGGCCGCACGGGCGTTCTCCCGGCGGAACGTCTCGTAGATCTGGGTCAGTGACTGCTTCTGGGCGACTGTCAGGTCGGCGTCCGCCGCAATCGCGGCCAGCACGCCCTGACCCTCGCGCGCTTCCAGCAGCCCGGCCCGCAGGTACATCAAGGGGGTCGACACCCGCAGCGCGCTCGCCAGCTGGGCGAGCACCTCGGCGCTCGGCTTGCGTAGCCCGCGCTCGATCTGGCTCAGGTACGGGTTGCTGACCCCCGCCTGCTCGGCGAGCTGGCGCAGCGAGATGCGCGCGTTGTGGCGCAGGTCGCGAATGAACTGGCCGATGTCTCGCGGCAGATCACGTGGCTGGGGCACGCGATCGACGCTACCCGGAGCGTGCTAGCTATTGCAAGCGAAACGCTAGCTCCAGTTAGCGTGAGACGCGTCACCAGACGACGCGTATCGTTCCCACGGTGCGGCCGCCGCCGCGTACCCGCCCCTCGGCGGTGAGCTCGTCCAGCACGGGCGCCCGCACGCCGAGCCGGGACAGGGCCGAGACGAGCACCGGCATGCGGGCCCGCGCACCGCCATCGTCGATCTTCAACGCCACGGCGCCGGTACCGGGCAGCGCCACCGCCGCCACGCCTTCCGCACCTCCTTTGGCCAGCAGGCCGGGTACCCCGGTCATCAGCCGCGTGTCGTGGGCGCTGGCCCCGGTCCCGGAGACGAGCTCGGGGTAGGCGCGCATCGCGTCGGCCACCGTGCGCTCCGGCGTGCCGGGCGGCGCCAGCACCAGGCGCAGGAACGCGGTAGCGAGCCCGCGCAGCGAGAAGGCGAACACCGGCGCACCGCAGCCGTCGACGCCCACCGCGGCGATCGGCTCGCCGGCTAGCCCCGCGATCGTGGCCGCGATCGCCTGTTGCAGCGGATGGGACGGGTCGAGGTAGCCGCCGGTCGGCCAGCCGTTGGCCCGGCAGGTCAACAGCATCGCGGCGTGCTTGCCGGAACAGTTCATCAGCACCGGCGACGGTTCCCCGCCGGCCCGGATCAGCGCCATGCGCGCCTGCTCCGACAGTGGATAGTCGGCCGGACAGCCGAGGTCGGCTTCGGACAGGTCGGCTCTGGCGAGCATCGCGCGTACCTGGGTGACGTGCGCCGGCTCGCCATGGTGGCTGCCGCTGGCCAGGGCAACCTCGGCCGGGTCCGCCAGCTGAAGGCCGGCGCGCAGCATGCCGACCGCCTGCAGCGGCTTGTTCGACGAACGGGGGAAGACCGGGCCGGTGGCGTCGCCCGCTTCGTCCACCGGCGCGCCGTCCGGGCCGAGGACGGTCACCGAACCATGATGGCGGCTTTCCACGAGCTCCGACCGGGTCACCTCGACAAGGACTTCCCCACCCGAGTACGCATCAGTCACTCTGCCCACCCCCCGGGCTTCGGCGGCTAGACCGCTTTGATACCCAACATCGCTCTCGCCTCATCCGGGGTGGTCGGCGGACGCTGGGCGAGCCGCGCGAACCCCGCCGCGCGGGCGACCAGCTGCGCGTTGCTCTCCACCGGCTGACCCTTGGCATAGGTGAGCGTGTCCTCCATGCCGACCCGCAGATGCCCCCCGGCCGACAGGGAGGCCAGCAAGACGGGCAACGTCGAGCGACCGACACCCGTCGCCGAGAACGTGGTGTCCGACGGGAGGTCGCGCAGCGCCTGCTTGCAGGCGACCAGCGCCTCCGTGGTGCCCGGCATGCCGCCCGGAACTCCCATGACGAGATCGACGTGCACGTGACCGCCGGCCGGCGGGCCGTAGCGGTCGAGCAGCTTCTGCAGCGCCGTCAGGTGGCCGAGGTCGAAGATCTCGTACTCCGGCACGATCTCGCGCTCCTGCATGCGCGCGTGCAGCTCGACCACGAACTCCCACCGGTTCAGGAACACGTCGTCGCCGAAGTTGACCGTGCCCATGGTGCAGGACGCCATGTCCGGCTCGGCCCCGAGCACCCGCAGCCGGTCGGCCTCGGGGTCGGTGACCGCGCCGCCGGTCGACAGCTGCACGACCAGGTCGGTCTCCGCGCGGAGCGCCGCGACCGCCTCCCGCAACAGACCAAGGTCCAGGCTCGGCTGCGCTTGCGCATCCCGCAGGTGTACGTGGATGACGCTGGCACCCACGGCCCGGCACTCCTGAGCCGTGATCACCAGCTCGTCCAAGGTCACCGGCAACGCCGGCACATCGGCCTTGCTCGACTCCGCACCGGTTGGCGCCACAGTGATCAACGTCGTTGTCGTCACGCCTGCGATCCTCGCACGCCGCTATCGGGGTCGATAGCGGCCGCAGCCGCGCCCACCAGCATCCGAGCATCGTCGCGAATGTTGCGGCGCACCACGGCCAGCGCCACCATGCCGAGCTCGTGATGGCGTACGGCGGTGCCGACAAAGCCCACCGCCGACCCGGCCTCGGTGGTGACCGGGGTACCCCGGGCCGGCAGCTCGTCGGAGGTGATGCCGTCGAGGTGCAGGAGCACCAGCCGCCGGGGCGGCCGGCCCAGATGGTGCACCCGGGCAACCGTCTCCTGGCCCCGGTAGCAGCCCTTCTCCAGGTGTACCGCGGCGGTGGTCCAGCCAACCTCGGCGGGCAGTGTCCGGTGGTCGGTCTCGAAGCCGAACCGGGGCCGTCGGGCGGCCACCCGCATCGCCTCGTACGCCCAGAGCCCCACCAGCGGCACACCCGCCGCCCGGACCAGGTCGGCGACCGCGCCCCGGGGCACGAGCAGATCGGCGCCGTCCTCGACCCGCCGGGCCCAGCCGCCCAGATCGGGCAGCGGCGCGCCGGTATAGACGGCGGTCGGCCGGGCCGGCACCGAACCGGTCGCGAACTTGGCGTCGGGCACGTCCAGCAAGTCGGGCGGGAGCAAGGGCCCCACGCCCAGGGTCACCAGCGCCTCGTCGGTGGCCGGTCCGGCCAAGGACAGCAGCGCCCAGTCCTCGGTCACGTCGGCCGGTTCGACCCGCATGAGGAACCGCATCCGGGACAGGAAGTCCAGCAGCGGGCCCGGGTCGTCGGGCTCGACGTCGAGCCAGCTCGTCGTCCCGTCGTCGGTGAGCCGCGCGTGGTGCTCGACGTGCCCGTGGGGCGAGAGCACCAGCAGCTCGGTGCCGATCATCGGCGCGATGCCGGTCAGGTGCTGAGTAGTGAGGCTGTGCAGCCAACCGAGCCGGTCTTCGCCGGGTACCGCGAGGACTCCCCGGTGGGACCGGTCGACCAACCCGACCGAGGTGGCGAGCTGCCGCTGCTCGCGCATGGGATCGCCGTAGTGGGCGGCGACTCGGGCGTCGGGGCTGTCCGGGGCGAGCGTGCCGACCGCCACCGCACCAGGTACGGCGATCATGGCGTCACCGTTTCCGGCGCTTCCGGTGCGGACCTGCCGGGCTCCGGTGCGGACCCACCACAGCCGCGACACAGGCCGAACAGCGCGACGTGCCCCACGTCGACCTCGAAGCCGCGGTCGGCGGCCAACCCGCGCACCAGCTCGTCAAGCATGACGGGGGCGACCTCGTCGACGCCTCCGCAATGCCGGCACACCAGGTGCACGTGCTGGTCCTCACCGGCGGCGTGGTAGGTCGGCGCGCCGTGCGACAGGTGGGCGTGGGTCACCAGGCCCAGCTCTTCGAGCAGCTCGAGGGTCCGGTACACGGTGGTGATGTTGACGCCGGCCGCGGTCTTCGCCACGGCCGCGTGCACCTGGTCCGGGGTGGCGTGGCCGAGCGCGTACACCGCCTCGAGGACGAGCTGGCGCTGCGCCGTCAGCCGCAGGCCGCGCGAACGCAGTACATCAGCCAGCGACGAGGAGGACACCCTCCGAGTCTAGGCCGACGGGCGAGCTACGCTGCCCGCCATGTCCGAGCGTCGCGTGGTCGCCGTCCTGGGCCGTGGTCTGGTGCCGGCCGACACCCCGATCCTGCGCGCCGACGATCTCGGTGCGCTGCGCGGAGACGGGATCTTCGAGACGATCCGGGTCTGGGGTGGCCGGCCGTGGCTGCTCGCCGAGCACCTCGCGCGGCTGGCCCGCTCGGCGGCGCGGCTGGAGCTGGCCGTACCACCCGAGGCCACCCTCGTCGACCTGGTCGACCAGGCCTGCAGCGCCTGGCCACGCGACGCCGAAGGCGTGCTGCGGCTGGTGTGTACGCGGGGACCGGAGGACGGCGGCGAGGTGACCGCGTACGCGACGATCGCCCCGGTCGGGGAGGCGATCCTGCGCGCCCGCGCCGAAGGGGTCCGGGTGCTCACCGCGACGCTCGGCGTGCCAGCGACGGCCCGGCCCGACGCGCCGTGGCTGCTTGGCGGGGCGAAGACCGTGTCGTACGCGGTCAACATGGCCTGCCTGCGCTGGGCGGCCGCCCGCGGCGCCGACGACGTCCTGTGGACCTCCACCGACGGGTACGCGCTGGAAGCGCCCACGGCGACGCTCGTCTGGCTGGACGGCGACGTGCTGCGCACCGTGCCACCGGAGCGCACCGGCGTGCTGGCCGGCACGACCGCCAGGCACCTGTTCGACCGCGCCGGCGAGGTCGGCCTGCGCGCCGACGAGCGGATGATCCGGCCAGCCGAGCTGTCCACAATGGACGGCGTGTGGCTGGCCTCGTCGGTACGCGGCCTCGTGGAGGTACGCGCCATCGACGGCGCCGAGCTGCCGGCCCGCGCCCAGACGGCCGCGCTGCGCAAGCTGCTCGGGTTCAGCTGACCACGAGGCGGTAGCCGACCCCGCGTACCGTCTCGATCCTTAAGCCCTCGGCGGCGTCGCGGAGCTTACCGCGCAACCGTTTCACAGCCGAGTGCAGGATCGAGTTGTCACCGAGGTACGCCGACCCCCACACCGCCGCGAAGAGCCGCCCGTACGCCCAGACCTGCGCCGGCCGGCTGGCCAGCCGCCCGATCAGCTGGCATTCGATGCGCGTCAGCGGCAAGGGGATGCCGCGCCAGCTCACCTGCCGGCTCGGCGCGTCGACGACGAGGTCGCCGAGGACCACCGACGCGGCGGTTGCCGGGTCACCCGGCTCGCCGCGGCCGGCGTCGTTCAGCATCGCGCGCAGGACGTCGAGGTCGGGAAACATCATCACCACGCCCCCGCCGTCGAGCTGGCGCACCACCCGCTCGCGCACGGCGGGATCCGGCGACACGCACATGACCAGCGGCAGCGCGCCGACGGCGTGACGATCGAGCGCGATCGTCTGATCGTGCCCGACCTCCGGTAGGGACATCCCCAGCCACCCCCGACTTGTTGCGTACGAGTACCCGACATTGACCCGACATTCGCCAGCTCAGCGCCTGCAACGGCACTTGTGCCACCGAACAGCCAATCGTCATTCATCACTTCGGTCAAGCGCGGATCGGTCACATTTCAGTCAGGCGACAGACGTTCGGCTGATCGACAACCGTACTGCCCGACAACTGCCCTCATCCCGCCATTGAGCTGTGTCACTGGTTGCCAAGAGCATTGCGGGCAGGGCGCTGAGTGGCCGGTGGGCGGCTCACGGTGACAGCGCCCCAGGCGCGTCTCGTCGACCGGACACCCCGTTGCCGGGCGAGGTCCCTGCGCGCCTTTCCCACTCCGAGGGGGGAGCTTCGTACATGTCAGTACGACGACGGCGTCCCGGATCGCTACGGACGATCCTGCGGCGCGGCGGGCTGGTGGCCGCGGTCACCGCCCTGCTTACGGCCGTGGCGGGCCAACCGGCCTCCGCCGCGCCGACCGGTCCAGCTGCCAGTCCACGAGCGGTCGTGGACCGGCAGGTGCTCGCCGAGCTGACCGAGCACGGCAGCACCCAGCTGCTGGTGTTCATGCGCGAGCAGGCCGACCTCAGCGGTGCCAAGGCGCTCGCCGACCGGGCCGCTCGTGCGACGCGCGTCTACCAGCAGCTCACGGCCACCGCCGAGAAGAGCCAGCGGGGCCTGGCCCGCGAGCTCGCGGCGCGCAAGGTGAGCTACACGTCGTTCTGGATCGCCAACGCGGTCTGGCTCAGCGGTGACGCCGGGCTGGTCTCGATGATCGCCACTCGCAGTGACGTGGCGAGGATCGAGACGGTCCGCACGTACCCGCTGCTCAAGCCGGTGTTCACGCAGATCGCCCCGCCGACGACGAACACGGTGGAGTGGAACCTGGCCAACATCGAGGCACCCCGGGTCTGGTCGGACTTCGGCGTCCGCGGTGAGGGCGTCGTCGTGGCCAACATCGACACCGGGGTCCAGTACAACCACCCGGCGCTGGTCGGCAAGTACCGCGGGAACCTCGGCAACGGCCAGCTCGACCACAACTACAACTGGTTCGACCCGGCCCATGTCTGTGGCAACCCGTCGCTCGTGCCGTGCGACAACAACAACCACGGCACCCACACCATGGGCACGATGGTCGGCGACGACGGCGCGGGCAACCAGGTCGGCGTGGCGCCGGGCGCCAAATGGATCGCCGCCAAGGGCTGCGAGGTCAACAACTGCTCGGAGACCTCGCTGCTCGCGGCGGGCCAGTGGGTGATCGCACCGACCGACCTCAGCGGCGCGAACCCTCGGCCGGACCTGCACCCGGACATCGTCAACAACTCGTGGGGCGGCGACCCGAACGACCTGTTCTACCAGGCCACCGTGCGGGCGTGGACGGCGGCCGGCATCATGCCGGTCTTCTCCAGCGGCAACAGCGGACCGGGCTGCAACACCGCCGGTTCTCCGGGCGACTACCCGGAGACGTACTCTGCCGGGGCGTACGACATCAACAACACCATCGCGGGCTTCTCCTCCCGCGGCTCGTCCCGAGTGGACAGTGGGCTCAAGCCCAACATCGCCGCTCCAGGCGTGAACGTGCGCTCCAGCGTCCCCGGCGGCGGGTACGCCAACTTCAGCGGTACGTCGATGGCGGCACCCCACGTGTCGGGTGCCGTGGCGCTGCTGTGGTCGGCCGCACCGTCGCTCAAGGGTGACATCGCGGCAACCCGCGACCTGCTCGACCGTACGGCGACCGACGTCGACGCCACGGGCTGCGGCGGTACGGCCGCCGACAACAACATCTTCGGCGAGGGCCGGCTCAACGCCTTCCAGGCTGTCTCCAACGCGCCTCGCGGCAACACCGGCCGGGTGGTCGGCGTGGTCACCAACGCCGCGAGCGGCGCACCGATCCCGGGCGCCACGGTCAGCTCCGCGAACCTCAGCGTCATCACCGGCCCGGACGGCCGGTACTCGCTGCTGGTGACCGCGGGCGAGCACGTGGTCACCGCCGCGAAGTACGGGTTCCTCGCGCAGTCCGCCACGGTGACCGTGGTCGAAGGCGGTGCGACGACGCAGGACTTCGCGCTCGTCGCCGCGCCCGTCGTGACGCTGTCCGGGCGGGTGACCGACGGCTCCGGACACACCTGGCCGCTCTACGCACGCATCGACATCGATGGGCGCCCGGGCGGTCCGGTCTTCACCAACCCGGCCACCGGCCGGTACTCGGTGCAGATCGCGGGCGGTGCCTCGTACCGGTTGACGACCAAGGTGCTCTACCCGGGCTACCATACGGTGAACGAGCCGGTCGTCATCGGCTCCACCAACGCCGTACACGACATCGCCGTTCCGATCGACCCGAGCTGTACCGCACCGGGCTACGCGCTCGGCACCGCGCCGCCGTTGCTGTCGGAGTCGTTCGACACCACCAGCACGCCGGCCGGCTGGAGCGTGGTCAACCGCACCGACAAGGGCGGTTGGGGCTTCACCGACCCCGGCGGTCGGGGCAACCTGACCGGTGGCAGCGGTGGCTTCGCGATGGTCGACAGTGACTTCCTTGGCATCGGCAACCACGAGGACACCGACCTCATCATGCCGCCGCTGGACCTCAGCGCACCCGGATCGCCGGTGCTGCGGTTCAACAGCGACTGGCGGGCCGTTGGCAACGGCGACATCGCGGACGTCGACGTGTCCACCGACGGCGGTGCTAACTGGTCCACGCTGTGGCACCAGACGGCGAGCCGGCGCGGCCCGACCGTGGAGGAGATCTCCCTCGGCCCCGCGGCCGGCAGCGCCAGCGCCCTCGTGCGGTTCCGCTTCCAGGGCACCTGGGCCTGGTGGTGGGAGGTCGACAACGTCGCGGTGGTCAACCGGCCGTGCAACCCGGTGCCGGGCGGTCTCGTGGTCGGGTTCACCGCCGACCAGAACACCGGCGCGGCCCTGAACGGCGTGACGGTGTCCAGTGTGGACGCTCCGGCGGACAAGGGCGTCTCGGCGCCGACGCCGGACGACCCCAACATCCCCGACGGGTTCTACTGGCTGTTCTCCAGCCTGACCGGGGCGCACCCGTTCACCGCCGCGAAGGCGCCGTACCAGCCGGCCACCAAGACGGTGAACGTGGTGGCCAATGACGCGGTCCGCACCGACTTCGCGCTGAAGGCGGGCCGCATCACGGTCACCCCAGCGTCGATCGAGTCGTTCCAGACGCTCGGGCAGACCCGCACCACCACGCTGACGGTGACCAACACCGGCAGCGCACCGGCAGATCTCGAGCTGCTGGAACGCAGCGGCACCTTCACGATCCTCGGCCAGCAGGGGGCAGCACCGACCCTGGTACCCATCCAGTGCGGGACCGCGAAGGGCTTCCGTCCGGACCCGAAGCTGCACTGCGCGACGAGCGGCGGGACTGCGGCAGGCGGCGGCATGAGCACCATGGCCGGCGTGGCCGCGCCGGGCACCTGGTCTCCGATCGCGCGGTACCCCGTGCCGATCGCGGACAACGCCGCAGCCGCGGCGGGCGGCAAGGTGTACTCCTTCGGCGGCCCGAACGGCAGCGGCGCCGAGAAGAAGGCGTTCGTCTACGACCCGGACGCCGACTCCTGGAGCCCGCTGCCGGACATGCCGACCGGGCGGGGCAAGCCGGCGGTGGCGTTCGTGGGCGGCCTGCTGTACGTGTTCGGCGGCTGGGACGCCGGCGGTACACCGGTCGGGTCGGTCGACGCCTTCAACCCGATCAGCAACACGTGGAGCACGCTCGCCGCGACCAACCCCAAGCCGCGTGCGGCGGCGGGCGTCGCGGTGGCCGGCGGCAAGGTGTACCTCACCGGCGGTTGCCTCAACGGCGGCTGTGACGAGTCGGCGGACCAGGTCGTCTTCGACCCGGCCACCGGTACGTTCAGCACCGGCGCGCCCTACCCGCACGGCGTCTCGTGGGTTTCCTGTGGCGGGATCGGCGACAAGGTGTACTGCGCCGGTGGCGTGGGAGCCAGCGCCTTCACCGACGGGTTCAGCTACGACCCGGTGGCGGACAGCTGGATGCCGATCGCCGCGATGCCGGTCGACCTGTGGGGTTCGCAGCACTCGTCAGCCAGCGGCCTGCTAGTGCTGGCCGGCGGGATCACCGGTAACTCCACGGCGCTGACCAACCGGTCGATCGCGTACGACCCGGCCAGCAACAGCTGGTCCGACGCGCCCACGGCAGGGCTGGCCCGGGCCCGCGGCGCGGGCGCCTGCGGGGCGTACAAGATCGGCGGCTGGAGCGAGCCGTTCACCCCGGCCCCGGAGTCCGAGCGCCTCAGCGGGCTGGACCAGTGCGAGGAGACCGCGGACGTGCCGTGGCTCTCCGAGGAGCCGGCGAAGTTCACGGTCGGCCCCGGCCAGCGGGTGCGGGTCACGGTCACCCTCGCGGCCACCGGCGCGGCCCACGTGGTCCAGCCGGGCGACTACACCGCACAGATCGCGGCGCGGTCGAACACGCCGTACGCGGTCAACCCGGTGCCGGTCACGATGCACGTGCTGCCACCGGCCACCTGGGGCAAGGTCACCGGTACCGTGCTCGGCCAGCTGTGCACCGGGCAGCTCGTCGGGGTGCCGGCGTTCATCCAGATCAACCTGGTCAGCAACCCCGACATCGGGGTCTCGATCAGAGCCGGCGCGGACGGCAAGTACGCCTGGTGGCTGCCGAGGGGCAACTACCAGGTGATCGTGGCCAAGGACGGCTGGGTACCGCAGGTGCGCAACGTGCGGGTCGACGCCGGCTTCGTGTCCACAGAGGACTTCACGCTGAGGCTGTTCACCCCGTGCTCATAAGGGGCTAGCCAGCGGGTCCACGGCGGCGCCCGGGTCATGACGACCCGGGCGCCGCTGCGTGACCGGCCTTAGCCCCCGACCCGCTCCAGGCGGGCGGACAGGTGCGGCTGGAGCGGCTGCCCGACGGCCGCCATCTCGTACGCGTACAGCAGCGCGCCCTCAACGATGCCGTACAGGCGGTGCCCGGCCCGGACGTCCTTGGCGGTGGTGGTGCGCACCACCGCGTCAGTCGCGATCTCGATGCGGATCCCATCCACCCGGCCCAGGTACAGCTCCAGGAACCCGGTCGGGTGGGTGAGCAGGACCTCGATCTCGTCCGTCGGCTCGCCGTCGGCCTGGACCACGCGCCAGAAGCCCACCTCTCGCGCCGCCGGGCGGATCGGGTTGCCGTCGGCGTCCAGCAGCCAGGCGCGCGACTCGTAGTGCAGGAACGGCCGGCCGTCGTGGCTCAGCCGCAGCTCTTGGGCGTACTCGAAGGCATTGATCGTGGGGTACTCGCCGTGCCCGCGGCCACGCCAGACCCCGATGAAGGGCACGAGGCCGTTCAGCACCGGGTGCAGCGGCGGACCGGTACGCAGGTCGTGGGTCTCGTCGAACGGGTACTCCGGCACCGGCCCCGCGTCCAGGAAAGCCGGCCGCATCATGCCGCCCTCGGTCATAACCGCCCCCTCGAGATCCGCACCGCCAGGTACACCAGCGCACCGGCGAGCGCGCCGAAGCCCGCGACGAGCAGGCTCACGAACCCAATCTCAGTCACCATCAGCTGCGATCCTATGCTGCGCTCATGGCCCGTACCCTCGTTGTCAAGGCCACCGCGGGCGCCGAGGCGCCCGAGCGGTGCGCACAGGCCTTTACCGTGGCGGCAACCGCGATCGCGGCGGGCGTTCCCACCTCGTTGTGGCTCACCGGCGAGTCGACCTGGTACGCGCTGCCCGGGCGGGCTGCCGAGTTCGCGCTGCCGCACTCCGCGCCACTGACCGACCTGCTCGCCGCCGTGCTCGCCGCCGGCACGGTAACCGCGTGTACGCAGTGCGCGGCCCGCCGGGGCATCACCGAGGACGACGTCATCAAGGGCGTACGCATCGCGGGCGCGGCCGTCTTCGTCGAGGAGTGCCTCGCCGACGGCGCCCAAGCGCTGGTGTACTGATGCGGACATCGCGCGGGCGATCGGGCCTTCCTCGGCCGGGCAGTGCGCAACCTAGCCGGTAAAGCCACGGTCAGTGGTCACCGCTGGCCGCCCGTGGTACGCCTCGAAGTCGAGCTGGCCTCGACCAAGGCGTGCTGCTGCACCTCGGCGTAGGTCTTCGCGGCCAGGACACCCTGGACCCCCGGCTCACACGTCGACGAGCACCTTGCCCGGGCCGCGCGGGCGTTCCACGGCTTCATGCGCGGCTGCCGCCTCGTCGAGCGGGAACCGGTGCGCGACCGGCATGGTCAGGCGACCCTCGGCCATCGCGTCGGTCAGGTCCCGCGCCGCGAGCCGCTTCGCCTCGGCGGGAAAGTCGTCGCTGCCCAACAGCCGCAGCGAGACGTTGGCGAACAGCAGCGGCCAGAACGGCAGCCGCGGCTGCGGGTCCGGGCTGGAGTACGCGGCGATGACGCCGTGCTGCGCGATCACCTCGGCGTCCAGCTCCAGGTTCGCCGACAGCGCGACCTCCACGATGCGGTCCACCCCGTTGGGTGCGATGGACCGGATCGCGCCCACCTCGTCGCCGTCGAGCACGACCACGTGGTCGACGCCGAGGGCGGCCGCCTCGGCGGCGCCGGCCTTGTCGCGTACCGTGCCGATGACCCGGGCGCCACCCCGCAAGGCGAGCTGCGCGGCCACGCTCCCCACCGCGCCCAGCACGCCCGCCACCAGGACGGTACGCCCGGCCACCGGCCCGTCGGCGAACACCGCCCGGTGTGCGGTGATGCCTGGGATGCCGACCGATGCACCAAGGTCCCACGGCACGTGGTCGGGCAGCGGTACGGCCAGCTGAGCCGGCACGACTGTCCACTGTGCACACGTGCCGAAGGGCCGGTAGGACTGGGCACCATAGACCCAGACGCGCGCGCCGACCCGGGCCGGCTCGACGCCGTCACCGACCGCGTCGATCGTGCCGGCACTGTCGCTGTGCGGGACCACCCTGGGGTAGGGCATCTGCGAACCGAGCCAGCCCTGGCGTTTCTTCACGTCGCCCGGGTTGACCCCGGACACCGCGATGCGGACCCGTACCTCACCCTGCCCCGGCTGCGGCGTGGGCAGCTCGCCGGCTACCAGCACATCGCGGGCCTCGCCCTGCCGGTCGTACCAGACAGCCTTCATCACGCACACCCCGTGGTCGCCGTGACATCGAGCGCCCCGTCGGTGGCGCGCACGGCCACGCCGACCAGCCCGTTGTGGTAGGCGTACAGGTCGGCGCGGGAGACCACGGCCGCGGTCTGGGCCAGGGCCCGCGGCAACGATGCGGGCGCGCTGCCCGGGCCCCCGCTCGCCTCGACCGTCCACAGTGTACCGCCGCCACGGCACGGCACCCGGTGCACGCGCCAGTCGCTCGGGGCGACGCCGAGCACGGTGAACACCGCCTGGACCGACGCCCGGTTGGCCGCTGTCGCGGTGGGCTCGGTCCCCGCGGGCTCGGCCTCGCTGACCGGACGGTCCTGCGTGCGGCAGCCGGTGTCGGCGGCGACGCGAACGGTACCGGCGGACGGAACGCTGCCGCGGACCGAGACGAACGAGCCGGCGTCGGCCGACATCGTATGGTTCAGCGGCGAACCGCCGTGCCGGACCCTGGGCCGGTAGCTCGCCGGCAGCCCGGCCGCGATCCGGTCGAGCAGCGCCGGCTCCGTGCCGGGTGCCGTGAAGATCAGGGCGGCGCGCTCGTACCTGGACCCGGACCGCGCGCTGGTCACCCGGCAGGAGGCGTCGAGCAGCTCGTACCCCGTAAGTGCGACCACGGTCTGCGTCGTGCCGGCCGCGGTGACCACGTCGGCGATCGCGGTGTCGATGGTGGGCAGCGCCTGAGCCACCGTGGTTTGCTCGCGGGCGGTCGGCCTGTCGTGGGCGGAGCTCCACAGGGCCGCTCCGCCCACGGCGAGCGCCCACGCCACCACCAGAACGACAAGCAGCCACCGGCGGCGGGCAGGCGCGGGAGCCGGGGCAGGGGTGGGTGCCGGACCGGCAACCCGGCCGTCGATCGTCACGCCGCCCATCGTGGCATGCCCCATACGGCGGCCCGGCGCCTGGCCGGGCTAGGCGGCCGGCCGGGCTAGGCGGCCGGCCGGACAAAGACACAAACCCAACCGGACAAAGACGCCCCGCCCCCGAAACGGGGGCGGGGCGCGGGTGATCCTGGGGAGGATCCGTCGTTCATGCTAGCAGGGTTGGTCAGGAGGCGACAACGACAGCGACCTGGTTCAGCCCACGGTTTGCGGCGATGGTGGCGTCACCGTTGCCCTGGCGGGACAGGGCGCGCAGCGTCCAGTTACCGGGTGCGGCGAAGAAGCGGAACGACCCGGACGCCGAGGTGACCACCTCCGCGGCGAACTCCCCGCTCGCGTCGAGCAGCCGTACGTACGCGCCCGCTACGGGTCCGCCGTCGGCCCGGACCACGCCGGTGATGACGGTTTCCTTCTCCAGATCCACGCTCGCCGGCAATGGAGCCTCCTGGTCGGGTGCTCCGCATCCGGAAGTGTCGACAGCCATGAAACATGCCTCCTATCCGGCCTGGCCGGGCTCGTCACCAATGGCGACAGGCACCCCGACCAGCGAGCCGTACTCGGTCCAGGACCCGTCGTAGTTGCGTACATCTGAATGGCCCAGCAGCTCGTGCAGCACGAACCAGGTGTGCGAGGAGCGCTCCCCGATGCGGCAGTACGCGATGGTGGCCTTGTCGTCGCGCAGCCCGGCCTCGGCGTAGAGGACGCGCAGCTCGTCGTCGGACTTGAAGGTGCCGTCTTCGTTGGCGGCCTTGCTCCACGGCACGCTCAGCGCGGTCGGCACGTGGCCGGGCCGTTGCGCCTGCTCCTGCGGCAGGTGCGCCGGAGCGAGCAGGCGTCCGGCGTACTCGTCCGGCGAACGCACGTCGACCAGGTTCGAGCTGCCGATCGCGGCCAGCACGTCGTCGCGCCAGGCGCGGATCGAACGGTCCTGCTCCTTGGCGTGGTACGTGGTGGCTGGGCGGGTCACCTCGTCGGTGGACAGCGGCCGGTTGTCCAGCTCCCACTTCTTGCGCCCGCCGTCGAGCAGCACGACCTTGTCGTGGCCGTACAGCTTGAAGTACCAGTACGCGTACGCGGCGAACCAGTTGTTGTTGCCGCCGTAGAGGACCACGAGGTCGTCGTTGCCGATGCCCTTGGCGGAGGCCAGCTCATCGAACTGCGCCTTGTTGACGAAGTCGCGCCGGACCGGGTCCTGCAGCTCCGTCTTCCAGTTGATCTTCACGGCGCCCGGGATGTGACCCCCGTCATACGCGGTGGTGTCCTCGTCCACCTCGACGAAGACCACCCCCTCGGCGCCGATGTTCTTCTCGGCCCAATCGGCCGAGACAAGAGCGGTGTCGCGGCTCATGTACAAACTCCCTGTGACAGATGGGTTGCCGGGGCGCCACACGGGCAGAGGGTTCCAAGCCAGGCCGCCGCGTGACGGTGGTACGGATCACGGAACGGGGATGGCACGCACGCCGGTCACGCCCTCGATGGGCAACCGGAAACCGCCAGCCCTTCAGACAGGGCGACAGAGGCAGGTGGCCACGCGGCACAGGTCGACCGCGCGCCGCTTGGTGAGCAGCGTGCTCATGGTCTGGCAGCCTAACATCGCCATCCGTCACCGCCCACCCGATGTTCGCCTGTCAGGACGCTCAACGCCGATCAGCCGGCGAGCACCACCTGTTCGGCGGCGGCGTTGAGCAGGACACCCGCCTCGGTGGACTGGACCGATTTGATCGTCAGCTTGTAGGGCATGGCGGGCACCTGGATCGCCACCTGCAGGCGTTGCTTGAGCGCGTTGATGATGCCCTGCAGGAAGCCCGGGATCGAGCCGTTCTCCAGCGCCACCTCAGTGACCTGTAACCGGACCATGCCGGAGGCGACGGCCAGCTTCGCGGTGGCGAGCACGACGAACTCCTGTCCGACGACCACCAACGGGATCCGCAGCCGCACGTTGTCGTCGACCACCGACAGCTGGACCGCCTTGGGGTCCACGCCGGACAGTCCGGCAAAGTTGAGCAGGGCCCGGACGGCGTCCCAGTCCATCGTCGCCACGCCGGTCACCCGGTCGGCGGTCACCCGGCCGGAACCGGACATCAGCGCTTTGGTCGGGGCCCGCACGTCGGTGGCGACAAGCGTCAGATGGGTCAGCCGCACCACATCGGTCCGCGGCTGGTCGACCTCGATGGTGACCTTGTCGTACCGCCCGCGCGCGACCTGGGTCAGGAACGGGAAGCCGCCGATCTTCGCGGTCGGCTCCATGGGCGAGGTGATGCCCCGGGCGTGCATCTCCTTGACCGCCTGCTTGGCGATCTCGCGCTCGGCGGTCGACGCCGCTACCCGGTCACCGATGACCACCAGGGTCGCGAGCACGACGAACACGACCGTGAACGCGATCCCGATCCGCCGACCCCGTCTCGCCACGGCAAGCCTTCCCTTCACCCTCGTCGCCTCGCCCGCAGCTGTGCCGGCGCCGCTACAACGCCGACACTAGAAGCAGCGCGCTAGCCGCGTAGACCGCCGGCGCGGCGAGGGCGAAGCTGCCCAACGGCCCCTGCAGGTTGCGTGCCAGCCACAACGCCGACGTCTCACCGGCGAGCTGCCGGCTGGCCTCTGCATACCCAACTGAGAGATCCACTACTACGGCCACCACGGCGGTCACCAGCCCGGCGATGGCGGTCTGGCTGGTCTGTAGGCCCTGGAGGTAGTACCCGGCGACGGCCGCCGCGGCGGTGCCGGCCATGGCGCCCAGCACGACGCCAGTGCCGCCGCGCGGCACCTGCGGCGCGAGGCGGGGGAAGGGCAGCACGATGTCGGTAAGCCGGGCCACCACCAGGCTCACTCCGGCGGCCACGAGACAGGCGACGATGGCCTGGGTACCGCCCGGATGGCGGGTCAGCACGACCAACGTGGCGAACGCCACCACACCCAGCACGACGACCAGCGTCGAGGCGAGCGACTCGGTCACCCGTACCCGGCCGGCTGGCCGGCTCAGCTGGCCCAACACACCGGCGATGAACGCCGCGGCGGTCACGTAGGCCAGCGGCGCGAGCGAGGCCGGGCGTACCCACGCCGCGGCCGCGTCCGCGCCGATGGCGGCACCGAGCCCGACCGCCGCGACCACCCACGGTGCGGGCGGTCGGGACGCGACGGTCCAGGCGGCGACGAACACCATCTGGATGCCGAGGATCACCACGGCGTACGACACGCGGGGCGTCTGCGCGCCGACCACCAGGCCGACCATGAGCAGGGCCGCGAAGCCGGCGACGGTGAGCGACAGCAGGCGGCGTACCGGCGCGACCGTGAGCGCGCGCGCCGGCGGCTTCACCTCGTCCGAAGGCGGCGGCACGGGACCGGCCGGGGGACGGCGCCGGACCCGCGGGTCGCCCACCGGGCCGGCCGGAAACGCCTCGCGCCGGCTGCGCGGGTCCGTCCCAGGCTCGCCGCGCCGCGCGCGGGCCCGCAGATCACGGGAGCCCGGCTCACGGCCGCCCGGATGCTCCCGGCGCCGCGCCTCGCGGCGGGCGCTCGCCCCCCGCGACCACTCGTCGCGTCTGCCGTCGTCGGCGCGGGGGGATCCAGGCACGCACCCGATCGTGCCAGAGCCGCACCCGGGGAGCGAGCCGCGACCAGCCATGATCCGTCTCACCATCCGTGATCAGTCTTTTCCCGGACGGCGGCTCCGGTATCCTCGGCTGTACGATCGGCGGCCCGCCAGGTCGCCGTACCCCCGCCCGTCAGTGACGCCGGGTCGACGCCGAGGCCCCTGAAGACCTGCGCCGGCCGGCTGGCACGCCGCAGGACGGAGGTGATGCGTGGAGATCCTGTTGCTGACGTCGGCACCCGCCGGACACAGCGTCCTGCCCGCGCTCGACCTGCTCCCCCACGCCACCCGCACGGCGCCCCGCGACGTGCGCACCCTGGTGGCCGGTCCCAGCCCGGACGTGGTGCTCGTCGACGCGCGCCTGGAGCTCGCCGACGCCCGCGCCACCTGCCGGATGCTGCACGCCACGGGGCTGGGCATGCCGCTGCTCGCCGTCGTGACGGAGTCCGGCCTCGTGGCACTGCACGCCGACTGGGGAGTCGACGACGTGGTCCTGGCCTCGGCCGGCCCGGCTGAGGTGGAGGCGCGGCTCCGGCTGGCCGTTGGCCGCCGGGGGCAAGGAGCCACGACCGGCGCGACCGGCGGGCTGATCAAGGCCGGCGAGCTGACCATCGATCCGGACACCTACGCCGCCAAGCTCAAGGGGCGCCCGCTCGACCTGACGTACAAGGAGTTCGAGCTGTTGAAGTTCGTGGCCCAGCACCCGGGCCGGGTCTTCACCCGCGACCAGCTGCTGCGCGAGGTCTGGGGGTACGACTACTTCGGCGGCACCCGTACCGTCGACGTGCACGTCCGGCGGCTCCGGGCCAAGCTCGGCTCCGAGTACGAGTCGATGATCGGCACCGTGCGCCAGGTGGGGTACAAGTTCGTCGTACCGCCCAACCGCGGGCTCCCCGAGCCGGCGACCGACCTGACCCAGGAGCTCAGCCACGACCTGAACCACCGGCAACCGGGCCGCGAGGGCGCCTTCCCGCTACCGTAGCGGCGTGACGACCTCGACCGCGGTGACCCGTGCCGACCACCTCACCCCGGAAGACGTGGCCGACGTCGTCGCGCTGACCCAGGAGGCCGGCGACGCCGACGGTGCGTACCCCCTCTCCGAGCACGTCGTCCTGCACGTGCGCCACGGGGGCGAGGCGCCGGCGGTACACCTGCTGGTCCGCTCTGGCGAGGCTCTGGTCGGGTACGCGCACGTCGACACGACCGACGTGGTTGAAGGCGCCTCGGCCGAGCTCGTCGTACACCCGATGCACCGCCGCCGCGGTCTTGGCCGGGCCCTGGTCAACGCCGCGATCGGCGCGTCGCCCGACGGCCGGCTCCGGCTGTGGGCGCATGGTGACCACCCGTCGGCCACCGCGCTGGCCATGAGCCTGGGCTTCGAGCGGTACCGCGTCCTGTGGCAGATGCGCCGCTCGCTGTACGCGCCGGTGCCCGCGCCCACGCTGCCCGACGGGGTCCGCATCCGGCCGTTCCAGGTCGGCGTCGACGACGAGGCGTGGGTCGCGCTCAACGCGGCCGCCTTCGCCGACCACCCGGACCAGGGCCGATGGACCCTGCGCGACCTGCGCATCCGGCTCCGCGAGCCGTGGTTCAGCGCGCCCGGGTTCCTGCTCGCCGAGCGGGAGGCCGGCGGTGAGCTGCTGGGCTTTCACTGGACCAAGGTCCACGGCGAGGTACACATCCATCCGCTGCCTGCCGGCGCCGCACCGCACGCCCACGAACCGATCGGTGAGGTGTACGTCCTCGGCGTGTCGCCGAAGGCGGCCGGTACCGGCCTAGGGGTCGCGTTGACCCTCGCCGGGCTGCGGCACCTGCGCGCCCAGGGCCTCGACCAGGCGATGCTCTACGTCGACGAGTCGAACACGCGGGCGGTCGGGCTGTACCAGAAGCTCGGCTTCTCCCGCTGGTCGACCGACGTGTGCTTCCGGCGTCGACTCGCCGGCGAAGGCTGATAAGCCCGGGGCCGGCCCTCTTTGCGCGCTTTCTGTGTGATAGGTAAGAGCCAGCGCGAGTTCACTGGGCGTTCACTCTTGTGTCGTTGAGCGCTCATACGCCGGGGCTTGCATACCGGTGTCGCCGGCCCCTGCTGGTGGCGACCTGAATGGACAAACGCCTCACAGAAGGGCAACCCTGAGGTGAACCGTAACGTGCTTCGAGGGCGCGTACTCGTTGGTGTCGCGCTTGCGGCACTCGCGGTCGCCGGCTGCGGCGGCAAGAACGACAACTCTGGCGGTTCAAACGGCGCCGGGACCAAGCTCTCCGGGCAGATCAAGGGCTCCGGCGCGAGCTTCCCGGACGCGTACTACCAGAAGGTCATCGACGCCTGGGCAGACGTCGAGTCGGGCGTCACGGTGAACTACAACTCGGTCGGCTCCGGCACCGGCAAGAAGGAGTTCGGCCAGGGCCTGACCGACTTCGGGGGTACCGACAGCCTCGTGAAGGACTCCGATGGCGTCGCCGCGGGCTCGTTCCTCTACGTCCCGACGATCGCGGCGCCGATTACGGTTTCCTACAACCTCTCCGGCGTGGACAAGCTCCAGCTGAGCCCGGACACGCTCGCGAAGATCTTCCAGCGCGACATCAAGACCTGGAACGACGCGGCCATCGCCGCCGACAACGCGGGCGTGACGCTGCCGAACAAGGCGATCACGGTGGTGCACCGGTCGGACGGCTCTGGTACCACAAGCAACTTCACGAAGTACCTCGCGGCGGCGTCGAAGCTGTGGAAGCTCGGCAGCGGCGACACGGTCCCGTGGCCGGCCGACACCCAGGCCGGCGCGAAGAACACCGGCGTGGCCCAGCTGGTCAAGCAGACCGACGGCGGCATCGGGTACATCGACCTGAGCGACGCCAAGGAGTCCAAGCTGCTCTTCGCGGCGATCAAGAACAAGGACGGCCAGTTCGTCCAGCCGACGCTCGAGGGCGCGACCGCGGCGCTCGGCGGCGCCGAGGTGAAGGACGACCTGTCGTACAACCCGCTCAACGCGGCCGGCGCGCAGTCCTACCCGATCACTGCGCCGACGTTCATCCTCGTTAAGCCGAAGTACGACGACGCGAACAAGGCGAAGCTGGTCAAGGCCTTCCTCAAGTACGTGCTGGGCGACGGCCAGGCGCTCGCGAAGGACGTCAACTTCGCCGCTCTGCCCGACTCGCTGAAGCAGAAGGCGCTGGCCCAGGTCGACAAGATCCAGGGCTGAGCGACGACGACCGGCGTGCGACCCTGGGGGCAGGCGACCTCCCCCAGGGTCGCCGAACGGCAGGAGCGGACGTGACGCAGACCACCGAACAGACACCAGCGAGCAGCCTGACCCACAAGGGCGGCGGTGTGATGGCCGACCGGATCTTCCGGCTGATGTGCGTCGCCGCGGGCGTGCTCGTGCTCGCGATCCTGGCGCTGATCCTGCTCAGTACGGCCAACGAGGGCTGGCCGGCGCTGCGGGAGTCCGGCCTGCGGCTGGTCACCAGCAAGGTCTGGGTCACCAACGACCCCGACGGCGACGGACCCCTCAAGCCGCAGTTCGGCGCCCTCGCGTATGTCTACGGCACCGCGGTGGTCTCCCTCATCGCCCTGCTGATCGCGGTACCCATCTCGATCGGCATCGCGCTGTTCCTCACCGAGCTCGCCCACCGGCGGCTGCGCGGACCGGTGGTGACGATCATCGACCTGCTCGCCGCAGTGCCTTCGGTCGTCTTCGGGCTGTGGGGCATTCTCGTCGTCGGGCCGGCTATCCTGCCGGCCTACGAATGGGTCCACAACCTCGTCAAAAGCATCCCGGTGCTGCGGACGGTCTTCGGAGCCCCGGTCAGCAGCGGACGCGGGTTCATGACCGCCGGCATCATCCTGGCAATCATGATCATCCCAATCATCACGTCGCTCACCCGTGAGATCTTCGCCACCGTCCCGTCCGCGGACAAGCACGCCGCCCTGGCGTTGGGCGCCACCCGCTGGGAGATGATCAAAGGGGCGGTGTTCCCGCACAGCTTCGGCGGCGTGGTCGGCGCGGTCATGCTGGGGCTCGGCCGGGCCATGGGCGAGACCATCGCGGTGACGCTCACCATCGGCGGCTCCAACCAGATCGTGGCGAACATCTTCCAGTCCGGGTACGCCCTGCCGGCGGTGATCGTGGACCAGTTCGGCGAGTCGGGTGGTCTCCACCGCGACGCCCTGATCGCGCTGGGTCTGGTGCTCTTCGTCATGACCGTCCTAGTCAACCTGCTGGCGCGGGTGGTCGTCCGGCGGGCGGAGCTACGGATGAGAGGAGCGGTGGCATGACCGCGCAGCGCGAGGACCGCAGCTCGCGAGGACCGCAGTCGCAAGCCAGCGACACCGCCACCATGTCGCGACCCGCACCGTCCCCGGAGACCCTGGCGTCCGGGCTACGCCGCGTGTCGCTGTCGCGCCGGCGCCGGCTCGTCGACCGTCTCGCCACCGGCGGGATGGTCCTGTCGCTGCTGCTCGCGGTGGTCCCGCTCGGGCTGGTGTGCTACTACGTCATCCTCAAGGGCGGCAAGGTCATCAGCCTCGCCTTCCTGACCGACGACATCCCGCGCCAGGTCCGGCGGGTCGGGCCGGGCATGGGACCGGCGATCGTCGGCACGATCGTGATCACCGGCATGGCCGCGCTGCTGGCCATCCCGCTCGGCGTGCTCGCGGCGATCTACCTAAACGAGTACGGCAAACAGAAGCCGCTCGCCCAGGTGATCCGCACGATGGCCGACGTGATGACCGGCGTCCCGTCGATCGTCATGGGCCTGTTCGTCTACGTGACGTGGGTCGTCGCCACGGGCACGACCTCCGGGTTCGCCGGCTCGCTGGCGCTGGCCTGCCTCATGCTGCCGGTGGTGATCCGTAGCAGCGAGGAGATCCTGCGGCTAGTACCCGACGAGCTGCGGCAGGCCAGCCTCGCGCTGGGTGCCCGGCGATGGCGCACAACGGTGACGGTGGTGCTGCCGGCGGCCATCTCCGGCATCGTGAGCGGTGCACTGCTGGCCATCGCGCGGGCGGCCGGGGAAACCGCGCCGTTGATCGCGACGATCGGCATCACGTTCTCGACCAACTGGAAGCTGACCGGCGACAACACGGCGTTGCCGGCGCAGATCTTCCGTAACGCCAGCCAGCCGTTCGCGGGTGCTCAGGAGCGGGCCTGGGGCGCCGCCCTGACGCTGGTCACGATCGTGCTGGTGTTCACCTTTATCGCCCGCCTGATCGCGAACCGGTTCGCGATCAAGGAGCGATGAGATGTCCCACCGACCGGAGCGGGACCTGGACGAAGTCGAGGTAGCAGACATGAGCTCCACCACCGCCGACCGGCCGGGCGTCCACCTCGCCGGTGTCGGCCAGCGCCCGTCCGGAGGAGACGCCGCCGGTACGGTCGAGAGGCCCCCGGTCATGGACCTGTCCGACGTCAGCGTCTTCTACGGAAGCTACGAGGCGGTACGCGACACGTCGATCCCGATCCGCATGCACCAGATCACCGCGATGATCGGTCCGTCCGGCTGCGGCAAGAGCACGATCCTGCGCTGCCTCAACCGGATGAACGACCTGATCCCGGGTGCCCGGGTGACCGGCAAGATCACGTACCACGGTCAGGACCTCTACGCGCCCGACATCGACCCGATCCAGGTGCGCCGGCGCATCGGCATGGTCTTCCAGAAGCCCAACCCGTTCCCCAAGTCCATCTACGACAACGTCGCATATGGACTGCGGATCAACCGCATCAAGGGCAACCTCGACGACCTGGTGGAACAGGCGCTGCGGGGCGCGGCTCTCTGGGACGAGGTCAAGAACAAGCTCAAGACCAGCGGGCTGGCGCTGTCCGGTGGCCAGCAGCAACGGCTGTGCATCGCGCGCACCATCGCGGTACGGCCCGAGGTGATCCTCATGGACGAGCCCTGCTCGGCCCTTGACCCGATCGCCACCGGCAAGATCGAAGACTTGATGCACGAGCTCGCCGAGCGGTACACGATCGTGATCGTCACGCACAACATGCAACAGGCCGCCCGGGTCAGCCACTACACCGCGTTCTTCACCGCCGAGGTTGACGCAGCCGGCGTCCGGCACGGCCGGTTAGTGGAGTTCAACGACACGAGCAAGCTGTTCACCAACCCCGACGACAAACGAACCGAGGACTACATCACCGGCCGGTTCGGCTAGCCGGGGCAGGAACCGGCTCACCGATGGACCTTTTTCAACTCCAGGAGCCTCGCCCCGCAATGCAGAGCGGTACTGAAAAAGGTTCAACCTCGGCTTGGCCGCCCGGGGCGGGTCAGCCGGTCGCCAAGCGACCGCGGTTCCTGTTGTTGATCGCGGACCCGGACCGGGAGACAGCTGACCGCTTGGCCGAGGAGCTCCAGCGCCATCACGTCGACACCGTGGTCTGTGTCGGCGCGGCAGACACCCTGCTCGCCGCGGGCGGTATGCGGCCCGATGGCGTGCTCGTCGCGGCTGATCTCGGCGGCATCTCCAACATCGAGGTCGTACGCACGCTGCGCCAGCGCGCCGGAATCCCGGTGGTCGTGGGCGTCGGCGACGCCAACGGCGCGGACGCGGTTGCCGCGCTCACCGCGGGCGCGACCGCGTGCATCGCCCGCCCCTACCGCACACCCGAGCTCGTGCCGATCCTGCGGGCGATCCGTCCCGACAGCGTCGGCACGATCGACCCGCCGATGGAATGCGGTGGTCTGCACCTCAACCCCGCCACCCACGAGGTGCGGTTGCACGGCGCGCCGATCCGCCTGCCGTTGCGCGAGTTCCAGCTGCTGCGGTTCTTCATGAAGAACATGGATCGGGTCGCCAGCCGCGAGGAGATCCACGAGACCGTCTGGGGTACGCCGTTGACCGCGTCGTCCAACACCTTGACCGTCCACATTAGGCGGTTGCGGGCGCACCTCGGTGATGACCAGAAGAACCCGCACATCATCCTGACCATCCGCGGCATCGGGTACCGGCTGGTCGCACCGCCAGCCGCCGACCGGCTCGCCGGCGGATAGGCGCCTGGCCGTGCGGGCGACGTTTCGCGCGCAGCTCGACACGTTGCGCGGCCGGCTGGTGCTGATGGCCGCCTCGGCGACCTCGGCCATGCGGTGGGCCAACCAGGCGCTGCTGGACGGGGACCTGGACGCGGCTTCCCAGGTGCTGGAAACCGCCGACCAGCTGCGCGTCGCGCGGGCGCAGACCGAGGAGCTGGTGCACGACCTGCTCGTACGCCAGCAGCCGGTCGCCTCCGACCTCCGGCTCGCGCTGGCGAGCCTGTATGTGGCCGGTGACATCGAGCGGATGGGCGCGCTAGCGCGGCACATCGCGAAGATCATGCTGATGCGCCATCCGGCGCCCGCCGTACCGCCTGAGGCGGCGGTGGTCCTGGGGCGCATGGGCCAGCTCGCGGAACGGCTGGCGTGGAAGGTGACCCGGGTGCTCGAGGTCGGCAACCCGCAGGAGGCCGTCGAGCTCGACCGCGACGACGACGAGATGGACGCGCTGCACCGCGACCTGTTCGAGGTGTTGTTCGAGCGGTGGCCGCACGGCACCAGAACCGCGGTTGACGCGGCCCTGTTGAGCCGGTTCTACGAGCGCTTCGCCGATCACGCCGTCAACGCCGGCCGCCGGGTGGTCTACCTGGTTACCGGGCAGTCACCCAACGCATGATCGGGTAGTCCGTCCACTATGGATTAGCGGCCTGCACGTGCATCCGGCGCCGGCGGTGTCGCGGATAGTGTTTGAAACCGAACTGTTCGTTAAATTCTTAACAAACTTTCAGACTGCTACAAACATGTCGATCGGTGGATGCCTGGCGACTCGGCTCAGGCCCGGCGTACATTGACGGTGCCCACGGGAAAGCGAACTTGCCAGCAGGAACCCATAGGCGGCCGAGGAGAGCCGGCCATGTGCGAGCGATGCGAGCGACCACCCTCCCTTCTCGCCCCGTGGTCTCCCAGCGATGGCACGCCGAGTCTCCCGACTCGCGCCAGCGGCTGGACGCCCCCAGACGCAAGCGAAGCGGTGCCGGCATGAGCGAACGCAGCGAGCGCATCATGGAGCTCGGCGGACCGGCCGCGCCAGGCACCGACGGCGAGCGGCCCGGCGCCAGGTCGGTACAGGTGGCCGTGCAGTCGCACCGCCGCCTGGTCCGCGAAGCGCTCGCGTTCTGCCTCGGCAACCGGTCCGACGTGACCGTGGTGGGCCACACCGCACGCTGCGCCGATCTGGTCTCGCTGTGCGTGACGCGGCGCACCGCCGCAGCGATCATCGACCTGGCGGGTTCGTTGCCGGAGACCATGGCCGCCGCGCGGCAGCTCCGCGAACGCTTCCCCCGCCTCGTGCTCATCGGTCTGTACGACGAGATGACACCGGCAACGCTCGACCAGGCGCGCAGGGCAGGCTTCTCCGCGGTCGTGGCTGGGGCCCGCGGGGTCGAAGCGCTTCTGACAACGTTGTACGAACAGGTCGGCCGGACGGACCACACGGAGGCCGAGCGTCCGGCGCCGGCCGGGCTGACCGACCGCGAGCTCACCGCCCTGTGGCTCCTGCGGTCCGGCCATGGCGTACACGAGACGGCTCAGCTGACCGGCGCCGAGACGCGTGACGTGGAGAACCTCAAGCGCCGCGCGACCGCCAGACCCGAGGTACCGCCTACCGGAACCGTCGCCGAACCGGCCGTCGTGGCCGAGGCGGCCACGGCGCTGCGGCAGGCGTCGATTCCGGCGCAGCGCATGGCGGCCGCCGATCCGGCCCGCGCGCTGCTCGTCGTGGTCCACGGCAGCCCAGGGCCGATCGTCGACCACGTGGCGCGAACCCTGCTGCGCCACCGGCTCGCCTACGTTCTGGACCAGACCGGCGACGAGCCGTCGGGCCGCGGCAGCCGCCTGGAACTGCCCACGGCCCACCGGGGCCCCGTCGCGGTGCTGCTCGTCGATCCCTCTCCCGCCGACTGGGCGTTGTGCGAGTCGCTGGGCGCACCGGCCGTCACCGTCCACTCCGGACAGTCGCACGGATCGGTCGCGGTGCACGCGCTCCGCCGCGGCGCGTTCGCGGCGATCTCGGCCGACCACATCGACGACGACCTCGTCCCCGCACTCAACCTGGTGGCGCGCGGGTACGTGGCCATCGACGCGGTACGCGCCAGGCCACTCATCGAGGTGCTCAACAGCCGCTTCGAGGGGCACTGGCCGATGGAGCTGTCCGCCCGGGAGTACGACATCCTGCTGTCGGTGGCCCGCGGCGAGTCGGTACGCCAGACCGCTCGCAGCCTCGGCATCGCACCGAAGACGGTGGAGAACACGCAGGCACGGCTGTTCCGCAAGCTGGGCGTACGCAACCGGCCCGGCGCCCTGGCGGCCGCCCGCCGGCTGGGCCTGCTCGACAGCGCCCGCACGAGCTAGTCGCGCATCGGCGGGTGCCGTCTGGACTGAGGAGCGCAGCGACGAGGGAAGACGGCGCCTGAGGAGCCGATGCGCCGCGCGAGCGAAGGCGAGCGCCAGCCAGCAGAGCTAGACCACCAGCCGCGCGCGGTCTGCGCCGAGCTCGATGCGGGGCATCACCGCCGTCGCGGCATCCCGCTGCGCGGCCGCGACCATCGCATCGTCCACTGTGGAGTACGCCGAGAGCTGCCGCAGCGTCATCAGGGTCGGCGGCAGCATGGTGTGCCCACCGGCCGCCAGCTCGCCGGGGCGCGCCCACACCGCATGGTCCGCCTCGCCCCCGACCCGCCTGGTCAGCTGCCGCTCCGGCAGCCGGGCCAGGAAGAAGTACGTGTCGTAACGGCGCGGCTCGAACTCCGGGGTGACCCAGCGCGACCACGGCGCGAGCAGGTCGCTGCGCAGCACCAGGCGCCGCTGTTCGAGCAGCTCGGCGAAGCCGACGCCGCGCGCCTCCAGCGCGGTACGGGCGGCCTCCCAGTCCGGCCCGCTGACGTCACCGACCACAGTGGACTCGTCGGGGCCGGCGAGCAGCACTCCGGACTCCTCGAAGACCTCCCGTACGGCGGCGCACACGACGGCGCGGGCGCTGGCCTCGTCACGGCCCAGCCGGCGAGCCCAGTGCGCGGGAGCCGGGCCGGCCCAAGCCGGCTGGGTCGTGGCGTCCCGGGGATCGACGCTGCCGCCTGGAAAGGCGAGCATGCCGGCCGCGAAGGCCATCGTGGCGGCGCGGCGGATCGCGTACACCTCAAGATCGGGCCGGAGCAACACGACCGTACTGGCTAACCGCGGCGTGACCGGCTCGGCGCCGGAGGCGTAGAACCGGCGGGCGTGCTCGACGACCCGGCTCGGTACCGGGAAGCCGGTCTCGGCGGGGTCAGCCAACGCGCACCACGGTCGCCATGCCCTGGCCGACACCGATACAGGCGGCGGCGACGGCGTACCCACCGCCACGGCGGCGCAGCTCACGACAGGCGTCCACGATCACCCTCGGTGCCGAGGCACCGAGCGGGTGGCCGATGGCGATGGCCCCCCCGTGCGGGTTGACCCGGTCCCGGTCGATCTCCGGCAGCTGGTGCAGGCAGGAGAGCACCATCGCGGCGAACGCCTCGTTGATCTCCCAGACAGCGATGTCCCCTATGGACAGTCCGGCTTTGGCGAGCGCCTTGCGGATGGCCGGTACCGGCGCGACGGAGAACCGGTCCGGCTCGACGCCCACGGTGGCCGTGGCGATGACCCGGCCGAGCGGCTCCACCCCGAGCTCGTCCATAATGGACCTTGATCCGACGAGAACCGCGATCGCCCCGTCGTTGATGGGTGAGGCGTTGCCGGCGGTGACCGTACCGTCCGGGGTGAACGCCGGCCGCAACGCCGCCAGCCTCTCCGCGGTGGTGTCCGGGCGGATCGACTCGTCGCTCCTGAGCCCGTCGACCGGCAGCACGTAGTCGTCGTGCAGCCCGTCCTTCCAGGCCCGGGCGGCGAGGGTGTGCGAACGCACCGCCCAGTCGTCCTGCTCGTAGCGGCCGATACCCAGCTCGTGGGCCACGGCTTCGGCGCACGCGCCAAGCGACCGGGTCCACCGCGCCGGGAACTTGGGGTTGACCATCCGCCAGCCGACCTGGGTGGGGAAGAGCGTCGCCTCGCTCGGGAACGGCACCTCCGGCTTTCGCAGTACGAACGGGGCCCGGCTCATGCTCTCCACGCCACCGGCGATCAGCAGGTCGGCATCGCCGGCCCGGACCGTCCGGGCCGCCTGGGTGATCGCCTCGCCGCCCGAGGCGCACAGCCGGTTGATGGTGACCCCCGGCACGGTCGGCGGCAGGCCGGCCAGCAGCGCCGCCATCCGCCCCACGTTGCGGTTGTCCTCGCCGGCGCCGTTGGTGTCGCCGAGGAGCACGTCCTCGATGCGCGCCGGGTCGAGGTCGGGGCGGCGGCGCACCAGCCCGGCGATGGGTAACGCCGCGAGGTCGTCGGTGCGGATGCCGGCCAGGCCACCTCGGTGCTTGCCGAACGGCGTCCGTACCGCGTCGATGAGGTAGGCGTCCACGCACCCGAGCGTACTGAAACCGGCTAGCCTGCCCAGATGCAGTCCATCCGGTGGGGGATCCTGGCGACCGGGCTCATCGCGGGCAAGTTCGTCGAGGACCTGCGCCTCCTGCCGGACGCTGAGGTCGTCGCCGTCGGCTCGCGTACGCCTCAGGCGGCACAGGCCTTCGCCGAGAGGTACGCGATCCCGCGCGCGTACGGCAGCTGGCAGGCACTGGCGGACGATCCCGGCGTCGACGCGGTCTACGTGGCCACCCCACACCCGGCGCACTACGCGGCGAGCCTGCTCTGCCTGCGCGCCGGCAAGGCGACCCTGACCGAGAAGCCGTTCACATTGCACGTACCTGATGCCCAGGAGCTCGTGGCGACGGCCCGCAGCCGCGGTGTTTTCCTGATGGAGGCGATGTGGATGCGCTGCCTGCCGGGGATCGCCCGGGTCCGCGAGCTGGTCGCCGACGGGGTGATCGGCGAGGTGGTCGCGATCCACGCGGACTTCGGCGCCGCGGGCCCGTTCCCACCCGGGCACCGCATGCGCGACCGGCTGCTGGGCGGGGGCGCGCTGTTCGACCTCGGTGTCTACCCAATCACGCTGGCGTATCTGTTCCTCGGCGAGCCGGCCGAGGTCCGCGCCTGGGCGCGGCTCGACCCCCAGGGCGTCGACGAGAACACCGGAATGCTGTTCGGGTACGCCTCGGGCGCGCTCGCCGCGCTCACCTGCTCGCTGTTGGGCGACACGGCACGCCGGGCGACGATCACCGGCACCGCCGGCCGCATCGAGCTGCCCCGCAACTTCTACCGGCCTACGGAGCTCGTGCTGCATCAAGGCGAGGACCGCGCCGAGCGCATCGAGACACCGTTTCCCGGTCTGGGGTACCACTTCGAGGCGGCCGAGGTGCACCGGTGCCTGCGCGCCGGGCTGGTCGAGAGCCCGCTGGTGCCCCATGACGACACGCTCTCGGTGATGCGCACCCTCGACGCGGTGCGGCAGCTGATCGGCGTGACCTACGACTGAACCTTTTCAACCTCAGGAGCATCGCTTCGCGATGCGGTGCGAGGTTGAAAAGGCTCACTGACCGAAGAGCGGGCGTACGAGGAAGGACACGACGATCGCGATCGCCGCCGCGCCCGGGAAGGTCATCACCCAGGCGGCGACGATGTTGCCCGCGACGCCCCAGCGCACCGCGGACAACCGCTTGGTTGCCCCCACCCCCATGATGGCCGAGGTGATCGTGTGGGTGGTGGAGATCGGCGCGTGCAGGACCTGCGAGTTGAAGAACAGGACGGCGCTGGCGACCGTCTCCGCCGAGAACCCCTCGGCCGGGCCCAGGTGGATCACGCGGCGGCCGAGGGTACGGATGATCCGCCAGCCGCCCGAGTAGGTGCCGAGCGCCAGCACCGTGGCGGAGGTCAGGAAGACCCACCACGGGATGTGCGTCTTGTTGTCCTGGAACCCCCCGGTGTAGAGGGCCAGGACGACGATGCCCATCGTCTTGGCGGCGTCCTGCATGCCGTGCCCGAACGCCATGGCGGTCGCGGAGACCGCCTGGGCCCGGCGGAACCGGCGGCTCAGCACGCCCGGGTGGCCGTGGCGGAAGGCCCATAAGACGGCCAGCATCATCAGGTACCCGAGCAGGAACCCGACCAGCGGCGAGACCACCATCGGGATCGCGACCTTCTCCCCGAAGCCGGCCCAGTGGACCTTGCTACCGGCCGCGAGCAGGGTGGCGCCGACCAGACCGCCCAGCAGCGCGTGGGTCGAGGAGGACGGCAGGCCGAAGTACCAGGTGATCAGGTTCCAGGCAATGGCACCGATCACCCCGGCGAAGACGACCGACAGGCTCGCGCGGCCGACCGGCAGGGTCACCAGGTCCTTGCCGACGGTCTCGGCGACCCCCTTACCGAAGTACGAGCCGACTAAGTTGCCGAAGGCGGCCACGATCAGCGCGATGCGCGGGGTGAGCGCGCGGGTGGAGACGGAGGTGGCGATCGCGTTGGCGGCGTCATGGAAGCCGTTGGTGTAGTCGAACACCATCGCAGCGAGGATGACCGCAAGGACGGCGATCAGCTCACCGCTCACGGGCTCACGCCTCCTTCACCGCGATGGTCTCCACGGTGTGGGCGACATGTTCGAAGGCGTCGCAGGCGGCCTCCAGCTCGTCGGCAACCTCCTTCATCTTGAGTACGGACAGCGCGTCGTACTCGCCGGAGAACAGGCGCACCAGCAGCATCCGGTACGCCCGGTCGCCCTCGTTCTCCAGCTCGTTGCAGCGGACCCAGTACTCCTTGAGGTCGCGCATGGTGCGCAGCCGGTCCATCCCCTCGACGGTCAGCCTGGCCTGCTGGTCGAGCACGTTGACCATCTGGTGCATCTCGCGGGGCAGTGCCGGCAGGCTCGTCAGGCCGTACAGGTACAGCAGGCTGCCGACCGCCTCGAGGTGGTCCATCACGTCGTCGAGCTGCGCGCCGAGCCGGTAGATGTCCTCCCGGTCGAACGGCGTGATGAAGGTACTGTTGATCTTGTTGAACACCTCGTGGGTGATGGCGTCGCTGTCGTGCTCGACCTCGACCAGCCGCTCGCTGACCGACTGCACGTCCACCCCGGGCACGGCGAGCTCGGTGAGCAGCTCGGTGCCCTTGACCAGGTTCGCGGCGGCGCGGGTGAAGAAGCCGTAGAAGGTACTGTCGGTGGGGCGGAGCTTGAATCGCACGGCGTCACCCTCGTCGTCGCCCTGTGTTTGTCTGATCGACTGCCGGAATGCTAGGCATGCCGTTGCCCACAATGGCAGTCAAGCCTCACACGAGGACGAGGGTTTACGGCCCGTTAACGAGTTGTTCATCTTCGCCCGAGTCGAGCGTGGCCATGCCGCCCGGATGGGGAGCGTCACATCGCGCAAGGTCATCTCGTCCGCATAGCGGGTGCGTAGCGTCGTGTCCGGAGGTCGTTTCCGGAGGAGGAGTGACCGATGCCTGAGGCCGACGAGTTCTCGGCTCACCGGGACCACCTGATGGCGGTGGCGTACCGGATGCTGGGCAGCCGCTCCGATGCCGAGGACGCGGTACAGGAGGCCTGGCTGCGCTTTGCCGCCGCCCGTACCGAGGAGATCGCCGACCTGCGGGCGTGGCTGACCACGGTGACCGCGCGGATCTGCCTCGACCTGCTGCGCTCGGCTCGGGTGCGCCGGGAGGCGTACGTCGGGCCGTGGCTGCCCGAGCCGGTGGTGACCCGGCTGCCGGCCGGCATGGCGTTCGCTGGCGACCTGGGAGCCGAGGATGACCCGGCGGAGCGGGTGGTACGCCTCGACGAGGTGAGCCTGGCCCTGCTCGTCGTCCTGGAACGGCTCACGCCCGAGCAACGGGTGGCGTTCATCCTGCACGACGTGTTCGCGGTGCCATTCGACGAGATCGCCTCGGTGCTCGGCGGTACGCCGGAAGCCGCCCGGCAGCTGGCCTCGCGAGCCCGTCGCGCGGTGGCCGAGGGGCGCCCCAGGCATCGCGCCGACCTGAACGAGCAGCGACGGGTGCTCAGCGCGTTCCTCAACGCCGCCGAGCGTGGCGACGTCGACGCCCTGCTGGCCGTCCTCGCGCCCGATGTCGTGGCCATCGGGGACGGCGGCGGCGTGGCGCCCGCGGGCAAGGCACCATTCGTCGGCGCGCTCCAGGTGGCTCGGTTCATGGCTGGGATATTCCGCCAAGCCGCCCGGACCGGCGGGATCCTGGAGCCGGTGCTCGTCAACGGCGCCTTGGGCCTGCTGGCCGAGGGCGAGCTCGCCGGCTATGGCACCGTCCGGCTGGTCATGGGCTTCGCGATCGAGGACGGCCGGGTGACCGGCATCTTCGACGTGCTCAACCCAGCCAAGCTCGCTGGGGTGCCGCGACCGGATCCGGCTCGTAGCCTGCTGCGGTCCTGACGGCCGGGTTACCCGGCATCGCCTCGCGGATCTGCTCGTCGAACGGCACCGGGCAGGCGTCTCCGCTCGTGTAACCCTGCGCGGTGATGCCCAGGGCGCAGCGCCGTTGCGTCTGCTGGCGGCCGGTGGTCCTCCTTTGTTATGAGGGGGACGGGTCGGAGGCGGCGGATGTGACGATCTCGGCGAGCTGCACGAGCCACGGCCGGTATGCGGCGGCGAACGGCTCCTCGCCGGCCCGGATCGCGTGCTCCAGCCGCCGAGCACTGGCCCGCGCGGCCTCGACCACCTCGACCGGGTAGCCGAAGCGGATGCGGTGCTCGGCAAACTCGTCCTCGTCGAGGAGCTCGACCAGCCCGGTCCGCCTCCGCCGGACGTCGAGGTCAAGGTCGACCATGGTCACCTCGTCCGGCGCGAGCCATGTCGGAACGGTGGTGATGTCGCAGTAGATCTCCGTGCGGTGCGGCGGCGCGTTGAACGCCGCTGTCCACCATGCGTCGCGGGGCAGGAGCAGCACGTGCTGCCACTCGACCGGATCGACGATCTGGTCTCCCCGGCGCAGGGTCGTTCCGGCCGGCGCACCCAACCAGATCCCGTGCTCGTCCTCGCCGAGCCGGCTGGTCTCGTAGTTCCAGTGCAGCGACCCGTCGTACTTGCGGTAGATCACCCGCACGCGATCGGCCACCACTGGCGCTCTCCGGGTGCTCGGCGAAAGCACCTCCACGGCAAGCACCGGGGGTGCCGGCAGGTTCTTGTCGGTCAGGTCCGCACGGCGCGCCACCAGCACATCCGGCTGCAGCTCCGTGTCGTCTCCGAACACGATGCCAAACGGCGCGACGAACACCTGCAACTCCGGCGGGCACGCGGCCCGCAGGACGACAGCGAGCTCAAGCACCGCCTGCTGGTGCAGGCGACCCGGTGCGGCGCTCACGATGAGCACCCCGTCGATGAGCTCGTACCGGCGGCCGTCGTCGGGCGTGTGCTCCAGGTCGGCCACGGTGAACGGCCGCCCACCTTCGAGAATCGGCTCAACAGGCATGGCAGAAGCCATCGTCCCTCCCCAGCGGTCACCGCGCCAGCCTCGCCAACCGCCAAGCCGGCACGCAAGAGCCAACCTCTGGCCTGTGGACAAACGGACGCGGGCCGGCGCTCAGCGGACGAGGTCGGCGGGGCGGACGGTGACCGGTCCGGGTGCTCGGCGAAAGCACCTCCACGGCAAGCACCGGGGGTGCCGGCAGGTTCTTGTCGGTCAGGTCCGCACGGCGCGCCACCAGCACATCCGGCTGCAGCTCCGTGTCGTCTCCGAACACGATGCCAAACGGCGCCATCAACACTTCGAGCTCCGCTGGGCATGCATCATCCAGCAGGCGATACAGCCGGCCAACGACGCGCTGGTGCAGGCGACCCGGTGCGGCGCTCACGATGAGCACCCCGTCGATGAGCTCGTACCGGCGGCCGTCGTCGGGCGTGCGCTCCAGGTCGGCCACGGTGAACGGCCGCCCACCTTCGAGAATCGGCTCAACAGGCATGGCAGAAGCCATCGTCCCTCCCCAGCGGTCACCGCGCCAGCCTCGCCAACCGCCACGCCGCACGCAAGAGCCAACCTCTGGCCTGTGGACAACGCGCAACCCTTGTGGACAAGCGGGAAACCGTCGCCGGTACGGGGTAGCCTGCCTCCCGTGACCGCCCCGACAGTCGACGCGACGACCACGCCGAGACGGCCCGAGGAGCGCCGCCCCGGCATAGGGCAGCTGCTCGCCGCGGCCGTCGGCGCGGTGCCGGGCGGCACATCTCGTCCAGGGCAACAGCTCATGGCCGATGCCGTCGCGAGGGCCGCCGAGACCGGCGAGCACCTCCTCGTCCAGGCGGGCACCGGCACCGGCAAGTCGCTGGCCTACCTGGTGCCCGCCCTGCTGGTCGACGGCCCGGTGGTGATCTCCACCGCCACGCTCGCGCTGCAGTCCCAGCTCGTCGACCACGACCTGCCGCGGTTGACCGACGCGGTCGCGCCGCTGCTGGGTCGCCGGCCGACGTTCGCCGTGCTGAAAGGGCGCCATCATTACCTGTGCCTGGCCCGGTTGGAGCGCGGCGAGGCAGAGGAGCCGGCCGACGCGCTGTTCGAAGCCAGCGCCGGGAGGCCGACGCGCTGGCTCGGCGAGGCCGGCCGTCTCGGCAAGCAGATCCAGCGCCTGCGGGACTGGGCGAGCGAGACCAAGACCGGCGACCGCGACGAGCTGGACCCGGGTGTTGACGACTCGGCCTGGCGGCTGGTCTCCATGCCGGCCCGCGAATGCGTCGGTGCGGCACGCTGCCCGTTCGGCGCCGACTGCTTCGCCGAGGCGTCCCGGGCGCGGGCCCGCGAGGCCGACATCGTGGTGACCAACCACAGCCTGCTCGCGGTCGACATGCTCGCCGGCCGGCATATCATCCCGCCACACCGGCTGCTGGTCGTCGACGAGGCGCACGAGCTGGCCGACCGGGTCTCCTCGGCGGCACAGGCCGAGCTGTCGACCGACCTGGTCGAGCGCGCAGCCCGCCGGGCACGGTCCTTTGTGGACGACGAGCGGCACGAGGCCCTGGCCGAGGCAGGCGACGGGCTCGCCGTAGGCCTCGCCGAGGCGCGACCCGGCCGGCTCACGACCGGCCTGCTCCCGGCGTTGCGGGAGGCGTTGACGCTGCTGGACGCCGCGCTTCGGGGCGCGCTCGACGGCATCGGCGAGATCAAAGGCGAAGACCCGGATCCGGTACGCAAGCAGCAGGCCAAGGCGGTCGTCGGCGAGCTGTCCGCCACCGCGCAGCGGCTGCTCGCCGAGGCGCCGCACGACGTGGCATGGGTGGAGGACAACGACCGGGGCAGGCGGGCGCTGGTGGTGGCGCCGCTGTCGGTCGCCGGCACGCTTGCCACCCACCTGTACGACGAGCGGACGGTCGTGGCAACCTCGGCGACGCTGGCGCTGGGCGGGCAGTTCGACACCATCGCGGCTGCCCTGGGTCTCGCTGGTAGCGACCTCGCCTGGCAACCCCTCGATGCCGGCTCACCGTTCGACTACGCCCGGCAGGCCATCCTCTACGTCGCGGCGCACCTTCCGCGCCCGACGACGTCGGGCCTGTCCGAGGCTGCAGCCAACGAGCTGCTCGAGCTGGTCCGGGCGCTGGGCGGGCGTACTCTGGGGCTCTTTTCGTCGCGGAGGGCGGCCGAGCGGGCCGCGGAGGTCCTGCGGGCAAAGACCGACCTGGTCGTCCTGTTGCAGGGTGAGGAGGCCCTGCCGCTGCTGGTGCGCAGGTTCCGCGAGGAGCGCAACAGCTGCCTGCTGGGTGTCATGTCGTTGTGGCAGGGGGTCGACGTGCCGGGCGAGGCGTGCCAGCTGGTCGTCATCGACCGGCTGCCGTTCCCGCGCCCGGACGAACCGCTCGCGGCCGCCCGCGCGGCCGCCGTCGATGCTGCCGGGGGATCGGGCTTCGCGGCGGTCAGCGTGCCGATCGCTGCCGTCCGGCTGGCGCAGGGTGTCGGCCGGTTGATCCGGTCGGCCGCGGACCGAGGTGTCGTCGCGGTGCTCGACTCGCGGCTGGAAACCGCGCGGGGGTACGGCGCCTACCTGCGACGTTCGCTGCCGCCGTTCTGGTACACAACCAAGCCCGAGGTCGTGCGCAGCGCGCTCGCCCGCCTGGCCCAGAGCTAACTGGCGCTCGCCTTCGCTCGCGCGGCGCACCGGCTCATCAGGCACGATCTTCCCTCGTCGCCGCCGGGCGAAGCCCGAGCGGCTCCTCAGTCCAGATCGCGCCCGCCGGTGCGCAGAGCTAACTGGCGCTCGCCTACGCTCGCGCGGCGCACCGGCTCGGCTAGGTGGACCGGCCGGCGGACACCACGACTGATTCGGGGGGCGGCTCGCTGCGGTGCTGGATGAGATGCCGGATGCCGGTGTTGATCACCGCGACCAGCGGCACCGCGACCAGCGCGCCGATGATGCCGGCTAGCACCACGCCGGTCGCGATGGCCACGATCACCGCCAGCGGGTGGATCGCGACCGCCCGGCCCATGATGACCGGTTGCAGGACGTGGCCCTCCAACTGCTGTACGGCGATCACGCCGGCCAGCACCACCAGGGCGGTCCACGGCCCGCGGGTCACCAGCGCCACGAGCACGGCGACCGAGCCGGACACCGTGGCGCCGACGATCGGCACGAACGCGGCGAGGAACACCAGCGCGGCGAGCGGGAAGGCGAACTGCACCCGCCAGATGACCAGCCACAGGCCGATGCCGACCGCGTCGATGAACGCCACCAGCACCGTCGCCCGTACGTAGGCGACCAGCGTGAACCACGACTGCTCCCCCGCACTGGCCAGCGATTCGCGCGCCGAGGCCGGGAAGAGGCTGACGATGAAGCGCCAGATCCGCCGGCCGTCCCGGAGGAAGAAGAAGGTCGCGAAGAGCACCAGGAAGATGGCGGCGAGCACCTCGAGGGCGGTGGCGGCCGTGGAGACCGCGCCGCTGGTCAGGGTGGATCGATGATCTTGCACCCACTTCTGGCCCGCGGCCACGGCATCGTCGAGCTGCTTGTTGGACAGGTGCAGCGGCCCGGTCTGCAGCCAGTCCTGGATCTGGCGCAGACCGTCAGCCGCCTTGGTCGACAGGTCAGGCAGGCCGGTCACGAACTGGCTGATCACCGCGGTCAGGGTGCCCACGACCGCGGCCAACCCAGCGATGAGGACCAACGCCGTGGCCAGCGAGCGCGGCATGCGTACCCGCCGCCGCAGCCAACCCACCGCGGGCCCGAACAGCGCGGACAGCAGCAGCGCGATGACCAACGGAATGAGTACGAGCTTGAGCCGCCCGATCACCCAGAACACCGCCAGGGCGGCAACCGCGATCACCAGCAGGCGCCACGCCCACGCGGCCGCCAGCCGTAGCCCACGCGGCACGTCGGCATCGTCGCGGCTGGACACGGACGGGTACGCCGGCGCCGGCTCGACCGCCAGATCGCTCTCGATCATGTCGTTGTCCGCGGCGGCGCCGTTGCGGGCAGCCCGGAGCGCCCGACTCACCTCGTAGGCACGCTTGAGGTTCACCCGTACCTGCTCGAACCGTCGCACCGGACCTCCCTACCCATCGCCCGGCTGCGCTACCACGGTAGCGGTTCCGCCAGCCTGGCCCGCCGCCGCACGCTACGGTCGGCGCGGTAGCGTCACATTGTGACGGCCGCACCAACACACAAGGATCAATCCGCCGCCGGCCTGAGCCTGCGGTCCGCCGAAGCCGACGCCGACAACGGCCTGCCGATCCGGTTGCTGCACGACCGCGTGCTGGTGCGGCTGGAGGGCAACGAGGGGGAGCGGCGGTCGGCGGCCGGCATCGTCATCCCGGCGACCGCCTCGGTGGGCCGGCGGCTTTCGTGGGCGACCGCGGTCGGCGTCGGCCCGCACGTACGGGCGATCGTGGCCGGCGATCGCGTGCTGTTCGACACCGACGAGCGCGCCGAGGTCGAGCTGCACGGCCGCGAGTACATCCTGCTGCGCGAGCGTGACGTGCACGCGGTGGCCGCCCGCCGGGTCGAGAACGACGCGACCGGGCTGTACCTGTAGCGCTCTACCGGTGCGGGTAGCCGGGCGCGGGCCAGCCGGCCGGCGGAGACGAGCCGGGGGGCGGGGACCAGCCGGCCGGAGCGGGCCAGCCCGCTGGTGGGCGGGCCGGCGCCACGAGCACGACCGGCAACGGGACGACCGGCTGCTCGGGCGGGTCCAACGCGCGTACCGACCCGTCGGGGAACGTCACGTGGTAGCGCCGGCCGTCCCACATCGCCCGCGGGGTGTGCGGGTCCCGTCCGGCGAACACCTTCCGGTATGCAGTGAGCGCCTCAAGCAGCCGCCCTTCCTCGTGCAGGGTCTGCTCCCGTTGCTGGGGTCGCACATCCAGACCCCGGCGCATGCCGTCGCGCAGCAGCGCCAGCTTGGTGGCGTCGAACTGGAAGGCACGCATCGCCTTCGCGCCCGGGTCGCCGGCGACCCGCCTGGCCCAGCGGCGGGCGGCCAGCCGCCGGCCGAGGGTGCTCAACGCGGCGATCTCCGGCGGGGCCAGCCAGCCCGACTTGGCGTACTCGGGCAGGATCCGCGCCGACAGCCGCCCCTCGGAGGCGCGCAGCCAGAGCGCGACGCCGACCATGGCCAGGAAGATCGGCACCATGACCGCGAAGTACCCGTAGAGCAGGATGGCCGGCTGCTCGGCCTTGTCGGCCACGATGGACATCAGGTTCCACGACCCGTGCAGCATCATCGCCACCAGCAGCCCGGCGAGCGGAGCGATCCAGCGCACCCGCCGGTCGGCGGTCCGGGCGGCGATCCCCAGGCCGATACCGGTCATCGAGGTGAACAGCGGATGGGCGAACCCGGTCATGACGACCCGTACCACGAAGATCGCGAACACCGCGGCCCAGCCCTGCAGCTGCCCGTACTTGCTCGCGTTGGCCGCGTAGCCGTACCCGCCGAGGTAGAGGATGTTCTCGACCATGGCGAACCCGGTCGCTGATAGTCCACAGTAGACAATGCCGTCGATGAGGCCGGAGAAGGCGCGGCGCCGGAAGAGAAACAGCAGCACCGGCCCGGCGGCCTTGCCGGTCTCCTCGATGAACGGAGCGACGAGCACGGCCACGAGCGCATCGGGCAGCCCGCTGCTGGTGAACAGCCTGCCGGACAGGGTGTTGACCGCCAGCGCCGCGCCGGTGGCGACGAAGGCGCCCCAGGCAAAGCAGAACAGCAGGTACCACACCGGCTCCGGCTCGTACCGGTCCAGCCAAAGGAAGCACAGGACCAGCACCGGGACCGGCAGCATCGAGGAGACGATGCCGATGGTCAGCGCGACGGGACCGATGTTCCAACCCACCCAGATCAAGACGGCGAGGCCGCACAGCGCGATGCCGGAGATCACCCCACCCAGCAGCAGGCCACGCCGCCAGTCGAAGCGGCGCGGCGTCGGGGGCGCCGCCGCGAGCGCCTGACCCGGTGTGGAGAAGCCGCCGGTGGGGTCGGCGCCAGCCGGATACGCCTGCCCGCCAGGCTGAGCCGGAACCGTGGGCTGGGTCATGCCGCCAGCCTAGCGACGCCGGCGCGGCGGTGCCGGCACCCGCCGGCCCGGCTCACACAGCTTCTCCAGCAGGTCGCCATGCTCCTCGGCCCGGGCCAACACCACATCCGGCGTGAAGTCGGCGGCCACGAAGTCCGCGGCCGCCACCTCGGTCCAGGTCAGCGGGGCGGACACGGTCGGCGTGGGCTGGGCGCGTAAGGAGTACGGCGCGACCGTGGTCTTCGCCGCGTTGTTCTGGCTCCAGTCGATGAACACCTTGCCTGGGCGCAGGTTCCTGGCCATCCGGGAAGTGATCTCGCGGGGCCTGGCCTGCTCCAGCTCGGCGGCGACACGATGGGCGTAGTCGCTCACCTCGTCGGAGCTCTGCTTGCCGGCGATCGGGCAGCACAGCTGCATGCCCTTCTTGCCGGAGGTCTTGGCGTAAGCCTCCAGCCCGTCTGCCGCCAGCCGCTCGCGCATCAGCACGGCTACCGCACAGCACTCGGCCAGCCCGGCCGGCGCTCCCGGATCGAGGTCGACCACCATCAGGTCCGGCCCCGGCGCGCCCACTCTCCACTGTGGAGTATGCAGCTCCAGGGCGGCCAGGTTGGCCAGCCAGACGAGCGTGGCCAGGTCGTCGACGACGACGTAGTCCAGCTCGCCCCGGCCCGTGCTGGATCCGGGTGCGGGCAGGCGTTCCAGGTGGACCCAGGGTGGCGTACCGGCCGGGGCGTTCTTCTCGAAGAACCCGGCGGCGTTGACCCCGTTGGGATAGCGGATCCGGGTCAGCGCGCGGTCGGCCAAGTGCGGCAGCAGCACCGGCGCGATCCGGGTGTAGTAGTCGATGATCTCGCCCTTGGTGAAGCCGGCGGCCGGGTACAGCACCTTGTCCAGGTTGGACAGCTCCAGCTCGCGCCCCTCCACCCGCACCAGCAGCCGGTCACGGTCACTCATCGACCACCTCGTCGGGTGACTTGTCCAGGCGCAGGTGCAGGAAGCGCGGGAAGCGCAGCCGGCCGTCGCGGGTACGCTCGCCGAACCGCAGCTCGACCACCAGCTCGGGGCGTACCCACGTCGCGCCCCGGGCGTCCTCCCGAGGCACCTCGTCCACGAACGGCGAGCTGGGCGTGCGTCGCGGCAGCAGCTCCGACAGCAGCTGCTTCTCCGACGACGCCGAGATACCGCCACCCACCCGGCCCCGGAACCGCAGCCCGTCCGGCCCCGGTACCCCGACCAGCAGCGAGCCCAGCTGCCGGGCGCCGGTACGGAAGCCGCCCACGACGAACTCCCCGGTCTGGTCGCTCTTGTGCTTGATCCAGTCCGGCGACCGGACCCCGGGCCGGTACGGCGCAGCGAGCCGCTTGGCCACCACGCCCTCCAGGTCGTACTCCCGGCTGGCCGCCTCGGTCGCCGGCCCGTCGTCGAAGACCGGCGGGACGAGCCAGCGCTCGCCACCCAGGTCCAGCTCCTCCAGCGCGGCCCGGCGCTGGACGTACGGCAGCGCGCACAGGTCGGTGCCGTCGACGCGGAGCAGGTCGAAGATCATGTACGTGACCGGGATCTTCGCGGCAAGCTGCCCGGCGCGGATCTTGTCCCGTACGTGCATCCGCTCCGCCAGGTCCCGGAACGAGGGCCGGCCGGCCTTGTCGAGCACCACGATCTCGCCGTCGAGCACGGCGTCCAGGCCGGGCCCCAAGGCGGCCGCGAGGCCGGCCAGCTCCGGGTAGGCCACGGTCACCTCGTTGCCGCGCCGGGCGTAGAGCCGGGTCTCGCCGCCGGAACACACCGCGATCGCGCGTACCCCGTCCCACTTGAGCTCAAACGCCCAGCCGCGACCCGTCGGCAGCTCACCCGCGGTGGCGAGCATCGGCGTGAACGGCGCGCCAGGCACCAGCCAACAATAGATCGCGCCTCGGCCGCCAGCGGACGGAGCGAAGCGGAGGCCGCGGTCAAGCGGCCGGAACCGGAAAGCACAGCCTGGGGGTCGCGCCGGGCTTGCGGCGATGGAATTCTGGTGTGTGGGGGCAGGTCACGAGGGGAGTTCGAGGATGCGGGCGATCTGGAAGGGCGCGGTCTCCTTCGGCTTGGTGTCGATCGGGGTCAAGCTGTACTCGGCCACGGAGGAGAAGGACATCCGGTTCCACCAGGTGCACCGCGAAGACGGCGGCCGCATCCGGTACCAGCGGGTGTGCTCGCTCGACGGCAAAGAGGTCAGCTACGACGACATCGCCAAGGGGTACGACCTGGGCGGCGGCGAGATGGTGGTGCTCACCGACGAAGACTTCGCGGACCTGCCGTTGTCCACGAGCCATGCCATCGAGGTGCTGGAGTTCGTACCCGCCGAGCAGGTCGACCCGATCCTGTACAACAAGGCGTACTACCTGGAGCCCGAGGGCGCGGCAACCAAGCCGTACGTGCTGTTGCGCGACGCCCTGACCCGCACCGACCGGGTCGCCATCGTGAAGGTGGCGCTGCGCCAGCGTGAGCAACTCGCCACGCTCCGTGTGCGCGACGGCGTGCTCGTGCTCAACACGATGCTGTGGCCAGACGAGATCCGCGCCGCCGACTTCGAGTTCCTCGACGACGACGTCAGCGCCCGCCCGGCGGAGCTGGCCATGGCCGGCTCGCTCATCGAGTCGATGGCCGGGGAGTTCACGCCCGACCAGTACACCGACAACTACCGGGCGGCCCTCCAGGAGGTCATCGACGCCAAGGTAGCGGGCCGCGAGATCGTCGCACCCGAGGAGCCCGAGGTCGCCCCGTCCGCCGCCGTGGACCTGATGGCCGCCCTGCGCGCCTCGGTCGAACGCGCCCGCCAGGCGCGCGGAGAGGGCGAGCCGCTCGCGCCCGAGCCGACGCCGATCAGCGCGGCGCGCTCGGCGAAGAAGGCGACCAAGAAGGCTCCGGCGAAGAAGGCCGAACCGGCGAAGAAGGCCGAGCCAGCCAAGAAAGCGGCCAAGAAGACCGCCGAGGCGGGCGACGGCGGAGCCAAGAAGGCGGGGGCCAAGAAGACCCCGGCCAAGGCGTCGAGGAGCCGCCGTACGGCCTGACTCACGCCGCGCAGCGCGAGGACCGCAGGTTGCGAGGACCGCAGTCGCAAGCCAGCTAGATACTGTGGTGGACGAAGTAGAGCGTGGCGGAGCCGGTGTCGGCGTAGAACCGCCCCGGGCCTATCGCCGCGTCGAACTCGCGGCTGTGCACCCAGCTGGCGCCCGCCGGGACGAACTCGCGCAGCGCCGCCGGGATCTCCAGCGACGCTACGGGCGCCCACGGGTACCCGCCCCGATAGACCGCCGCAGTCTGGGCGCCTAGGGTGACCGACCCTTCGGTGACGAGGTCCATCGGGCCGATGTCGGGGCAGGTGCGAGGCCGCGCCTCGCGGATCTGCCAGTGCGCGTCCGCGAACGGGCCGAGCCGGGGAAAGAGCCGGGTCACGGTCGTCCGGTCGGTGTAGACCGGCGAGACCGAGGCCGTCGTCGCGGGTGTGCAGTCGAGGCCGAGGAGCGCCGGCATGATGCGGGCCGCCGCGAAGCAGACCGCCCCGCCACACACCACCGCGAGCGCGGCGAACACCAGCGCCAGCCGCACATTGCGGGTCACGCGAGCTGCGTCACGTCCAGCGCGCCTTCGGCGTACTGGGCGCGTACCACCTTCTTGTCGAACTTGCCCACGCTGGTCTTCGGTACGGCCTCGATGAAGGCCCAGCGCTCCGGTAACTGCCAGCGCGCCATCTTGTCGGCGAGGAAGTCGCGTAGCTCCGCCGGACCCGCGCTGGCCCCCTCCTTCAGCACAACCGTCGCGAGTGGACGTTCGCCCCACCGCTCGTCGGGTACGCCGACGACGCAAGCCTCCAGCACCGCCGGATGCGCCATCAGCACGTTCTCCAGCTCAACCGAGCTGATCCACTCGCCGCCGCTCTTGATGACATCCTTGGCGCGGTCGCTCAGGGTCAGGTACCCGTCCGCCGACAGCGTGCCGACGTCACCGGTACGCAGCCAGCCGTCGTCGAACTTCTCGGGATCCGGCTCCGCCTCTCCCAGGTACCGCTCGGTGATCCACGGCCCCCGGACCTCCAGCTCGCCGACGGCCTTGCCGTCGTTCGGCATCACCTCGCCAGCGGGACCGACGATGCGCGGCTCGATGGCCGCCGGGATGCGGCCCTGGGTGTACCGGTAGGCCCACGCCTCGGGCCCTTCCACCCGCGCGGGCGGGCGGGCCACCGAGCCCAGCGGCGACATCTCGGTCATCCCCCAGGCGTGGATGACTTCGATGCCGTGCCGCTCGGCGAACGCGTGCATGAGCGCTGGCGGGCACGCCGAGCCGCCGACCACCACCTCTTTGAGCGAGGAGGTGTCGGTCGGGTGGTTGTCGAGGTGGTCGAGCAGCGCGGTCCAGATCGTCGGTACGGCGCCGGCCAGCGTCGGCTTCTCCTGCTCGATCATCTCGGCGATCGGCGCCGCCTGCAGGAACCGGTCCGGCATGATCAGCGAGGCGCCCGACATGAACGCGGCGTACGGCAGGCCCCAGGCCATCGCGTGGAACATCGGCACGATCACCAGCTCCCGCGTCGCCGGGCTGAGGCCGAAGGTCTCGGCCATGCAGATCTGCATGGAGTGCAGCCAGATCGAGCGGTGCGAGTACGCGACGCCCTTGGGGTTTCCGGTGGTACCCGAGGTGTAGCACAGCGCCGCCGCGTCGTTCTCGTCGACCAGCGGCCACTCGTAGCGGTCGGGCTTCGCCGCCAGCAGCTCGTCCCACCGGTGCACCGCCTTGCCGGCCACGCCGAGCGACCCGGCGTCGCCGTCGCCGACGACGATCACGTGTTCCACAGTGGACAGTTTCGGCAAGACGCCGGCGAACAACGGGATCACCGTGTCATCCACGATGACGACCCGGTCTTCGGCATGGTTGACGATGTAGGCCAGCTGCTCCGGGAAGAGGCGCAGGTTCAGGGTGTGCAGGACCGCGCCCATGCTGGGCACGGCGGCGTACGCGGTCAGGTGCTCGGCGTTGTTCCACATCAGCGTGCCGATGCGCTGGTCGCCGGTCACGCCAAGGTCGTCGCGCAGGGCGTGGGCCAGCTGGGCCGCACGCCGCCCGACCTCGCCCAGGCTGCTCCGCCGGGGACCGCTCGCGGCGCCCGTCCAGGTCACCACCTCGGCGTCGCCGTGCACCGTGCTGCCGTACTCCACCAGCCGCGACACCTGCAGCGGGGTCGCCATCATTGTGCTGCGCATGCCTGGCACGGTAGTGCGCGGTTACCGGCGCGTAAACCGGTCGACGGGGCGATCGTCCGGCGCGGCCAGCCTCGCCCACGCGGTCACGGCGGCGCCCAGCGTCGCCGCGGCTCCCACAAGCACCAGGCTTGGCGTGACCGAGCCGGTCTGCTGCGCGAGTACGCCCGCGCCGAGGAAGCCCAGCGGGCCGGGCGCGGAGATCGCGATCGTCACCGAGGTCATCACCCTGGCCCGCAACGCCGGCGGCGTACCGGTGGTGAGCGCCGAGAAGAAGCGGGGGAAGAACAGGCCGGAGCAGACGCCGTTCGCCGCCACCGCCCCTGCGAGAGTCCACGGAGGTACCGGCAACAGCAGCGCCCAGCCGGACAGGGCGATGCCGGCGACCGCCAGCGTCGCGGTGTGACCGGTGGTGCGGCGGGCCCGCGCGGAGATCAGGCCGCCGACCACCGACCCACCGCCGTAGGCGGCCAGGAGCGCCCCGGCCAGGGACGGGCCGCCCCCGGTCCGTAGCGCGAGCACCGGCAGCGTCGCCACCATCGCCGTGAACCCGATCTCGATCAGCCCGATCCCGACGACCTGCCGGCGGAGGACCCGTTGGCGTACGAGAGAGCGCAGCCCCTTCATCACGCCGGCGCCTTCCTCCGGTGCCCCGCTGGCAGTGGCCGGCACCATCGTCCACACGAGGGCGAACGCGCACAGGTAGGAGGCCGCGTCGACGAGGAGCACCCGAGCGGGTCCGATCAGCGCGACCAGCACTCCGCCCAGGGCCGGGCCGATGAAGCTCGCCGTCTCGTTCACCGACCCCATCAGCCCGCCGACCCGGGTCAGCCGCAGCTCGTCGTCGTCCACGAGCCCGGCCAGCACCAGCCGCTGCGACGAGGTGTACGCGGGGAAGAACGAGCCGACCGCGAACCCGACCGCGAGCACGACCGCAAAGGTCAGCGCGCCCACCGAGTACAGGACCGGGACGAGTCCCACGAGCAGCGCACGAACCAGGTCGGACCACAGCATCGTGGGCCGCGGTCCAAGCACGGTGGCGACCCGTCCGCCCAGCAGGCCCAGGACAGTCATGCCGAGGAACTCGGCGGCCAGCACCGCAGCCATCCGGGTGGGCGAGCCGGTCGTCACCAGGACCAGCCACGGCAGCGCCACCGCCGTCAGCTCCGTTCCGGTGATCGAGATGACCTCGGCCAGCAGCAGCCCGGTCAGCGGCCGGGTGACACCGGGCCCGCTGGCGGCCACCGGCTAGTGGCTCGCCGCTGGACCGAACTCGGCGACGTTCGTGGCGTACTGCTGCTGGTGCGGCATGCGACCGGCGCGCACCATCGCGTCGTACTGCTGCTTGGCGTCGTCGCTGACGGGTACCACCCAGACCGCCGTGCCGTAGGCACAGATCTCCGTCCAGCGCCCGGCGATCTCGCCGTTGTCGAAGCGGAACGCGATGATCGCGTTGGCCCGGCGCTGCTGAGCCTGGTAGATCATCCGGCCCATCGCCTCGTTGCGGCTCTGCAGCAGCAGCTGGGTCATCTCCGGGATCTCGCCGCCCCCGATCGAGCGGAACCCGGCCGTGAAACCGGCGCCGATGTTGCGGGACCGCACGGTGACCCCAAAGACCTCGCCGAGCACGGCGCGGACGGTGTATCCAGGGATGTCGTTCGAAGTGACCACGAGCATGGCCGCCATGCTAGGCAGTCGCGACAACGGCCATTGCTCCCGGCTCCGGGACGGGCGGCCCCTGGTCCCAGCTTCCGCCGGGACCAGGGGCCGCGTCAGAGGCTCAGGGGCGCACCGGTTCGGTGCTGCCCTGCCAGACGTTCCCGCTCCACCGGTTACCCGGACGCGAGGGGTCAAAGGCATCGATCGGGGCGTACGCGCCGCACTTGCCGTTGGTGCCGCGCTGGAACGTGTTGTCCAGGAACACCACGTTGGCCGCGGCGCCGGAGAACGGCTTGCCACCCGAGCTGCCGCCGTAGGCGCAGAAGGCCGCCCAGATGCTCGCGACGAACAGGTTGTTCTGGACTAGAACATCACGAACCGCCTCGAAGTCCCCGTACATGGTCAGGGGCGCGGAGCAGCCCCCGTCTTCGGGCGTGGGGCGGGTGTCGCAGGCGATCGTGTTATGGATAATCTTCGATCCCTGACTCGCCCTGATCCCGCTCGCATGCCAGGAGCTGGCGACCTGCGTGCCGTGAACCCAGGAGTCGCGAACCTCGCAGGCGCGGCGGCAGTAGATTCCGCGGTTGCCACCGATGATCTCCGAACGGAGCACCGTGAAATTGTCGGCACCGACACCGGTGGCCAGACGGGGGCCGTTGGGCGAGGCGTTGACCTCGGAATCGATCAAGGAGAAGGAGAAGCTGGAGCCGTCCGCCGTGGAAACGGTCCCGTTCACCTTGCTCCGGCGAATCTGTACCCCGGTTGTCCTGATCACCAGGTCGCAGTTGGCGATCTTCGCGTCGATCACCGTATTCGGTGCGGTGATCACACAAGAGCCGGTGTACGCGGTCAGCGCGGTGCCGGTGGGAACACCGGTGTTCGCGGCGTTCGGAAAACCGCCCGGCACGGGCGCCGGCGGCGGTGGTGTGGTGGGAGCCGGCGGCTTCGCGGTGGGCGTCGTCGGCTCGGGGTTCGGCGTCGAGGTCGTGGGGGTGGGGGTTGGCTTCCCTTGCTTCCTGCCCTCGGTGAGCACCCGTACGCACCGCTCGGCCCACTCTCGATCCTCGCTTGACAGCTGTCCCTGCAGCGCGGCCTTGCACAAGGCCGCGACCGACCTCGTGTCGGAGGGCGTCGCGTTGGCCAGCGACGCGGTCACCACGACCGCGACCATGGCCGCCGCGACGAGCGCAAGGACAAATCGTAACCTGGACACACCTCGCTCCTTCGCTTCTTTCGGACATAGCAGCACTGCTTGCCGCCCGGTACCTCGCGCCCGAGGGGACGTTCTTGATCTGGTGGCCATACGCTCCTGGCGAAGAATGGCCGATCTCGTTCGTCGTTATTCGTGTTTATCGACTGCAGGCAGCCGACAGCATGACATTGGTAAATACTGTCATGCCGCGCAGGAACTTGTCCTGGCCAGCGAAGAAGATGGTCCGCTCCGCTTACAAGGCCGACCGCAATTGCGACTCCTTTACGGAGCCTTATCTTTTCTTAAAAGCGGCCTGACGTATCTGATGGGGTCGCTGCACGCATTGAATGACGTCCATATATGGCGTGGTCGCCAGAGCCGCCGAACGGGGTCCCCGATCGTATGCGATCGAGAACCCGCTGCGAGCCGCCTGTCGGAATCGAACCGACGACCTGTGCTTTACGAGAGCAAAGATCCAGGTTGCCCGCAGTTGCCCTGACCTGCCCAGGGCCATGATCGAGGGTTGCAGACAGGCCCAGCCAGGCCCCGCAGTGCAACCCTCGCTGCAACCCTGATCATCCACAGTGGAGCGCCACGCATTTCCATCCGTCGCTGCGTATTCGATTTCGCATTTCCATTACGCAGCGTAACCGGCGCCCCCGCTCGGCACCTCCAGGCAAGCGCAGACAGGCCGGGGTACCCTTGGGGCGTTCGGGGGGCGACACTTCCGCGACCCCGGGGATGGTGAGCAAGCAATGCCACGCAGGCAGAGCCCAGACACGACGATCGGCGAACGCATCCGTACCCGCCGACAGCTGCGCGGCTGGAGCGTCCGGCACGCGGCCAGCCGAGCCGGCATCTCTCACGCCACCTGGTCGCGAATCGAGAACGGCCGGCAGGCGGCCGACAATCGTTTCGTGGTGGCTGACATAGCGGCGGCGCTGGAGTGCGCCCCTGCGGACCTGACGGGTACGCCGATGCCGGCCGCCGACCGGGAGACCATGGCCGCGCAGGCGAGCGTCTACGCGATCCGTCAGGCGCTGGTCGACGTCGACCTCGCCGAGCCCGCCACGCCGCGGGCGCGGCCGCTACCCGAGCTGGAGCGCGACGCGGCGCTCGTACGGGAACTGTGGGGCCGCTGCGACTACGCCGGCGCGGGCCGGCTGCTGCCCCCGCTGCTACGTGAGATCCACAGCGCGACCGGCGGACCGGATCGGTTGCGGGCCCTGCGGCTGCTCTGTGACGCCGCGTACCTCGCCGCCGCCACCGTACGGCCGCTGGGATACCCGGCTGAGGCTTGGCTCGCCGCAGAGCGCTGCCGCGACGCGGCTGAAGCCACCGAGGACCCAGTGCTCCTCGGGCTGGCCGCGTTCGCCCGGGCCCAGGCCGCCGCCGCGTGCGGCTCCTACGGCCGCGGCCTCGTGGTCGGCGACCGTGCCGTCGATGACCTCCAGGCGCACGCGGACGCGCACGGCGGTATGGAGATGCTCGGCATGCTCCACCTCACCGGGGCGTACTCCGCCCGTGGGCTGAAGCGGACCGACGACAGCGAAGCCCGGCTCGCCGAGGCGGCTGCGATCGCCGAACGCACGGGCGAGACGACCACCCTCGGCCTGTGGTTCGGCCCGACCAACGTCAATCTCTGGCGGATCTCTTTGGAGACCGACGCCGGGGAGCCCGGCCGGGCCGTCGAGGTCGCCAAGGGGACCAACCCCGCGGCGATCGACGCCAACGTCCGTCAGGTCGCCTTCTATGCCGACACCGCCCGCGCGCTGGCCCGGGTGCGCAGGGACCGCGAGGCTGTCCGCTACCTGCTGACCGCCGAGCGGCTCGCGCCGCAGCACGTCCACTCCTCCGCGATGGTCCAAGAGACCGCCCGGGCCCTGTTGGAGCGCTCGCAGCGTCAGGCTGGCGGGTCGGAGCTGCGCGGCCTGTGCGACCGGATGGGGCTGTCCGCCTGACCCCGGTGGTCCGTAGCCGTACCGGTGCGTTGACGTACCAACCCGCGTAGCGGCGGCCGTACGGTCTGTTGCACGGGGTGCGGTGGCCGGATGACCTCAAGGGCCCGGCTTCCGCGCCCCCTGCCACAAAAGGGCGTAGTGGTCGCGACCTCGGGGCGTTCACGCCATCATCCGATCCGACCTACCGCGCCCCCGTTCAGTGGGAGGCGGGAAAGTACCTGTGGGCCGGCGAGGGTCAACCGTTCGTATCGAATTATGGACGGGCAGTGGCGACGAAGACGCCCTTGCCCTGGTGGCCCTCCAGCACACCTCGATCCTTAAGCAGATCGATGGCCTTCCGTACCGTTCCGACGCTCACCCGATACTGTTCTGCCAGCTCGCGGGCGGATTGCAGACGGTGGCCGGGCGGATACTCGCCCGACCGGATGCGCGCGACGATGTCGTCCAGAACGCGCAGATAGTCAAAATTGACGGACACAGTGACACTCCCACCTTGGCCCGTCAATCCGATCATGAGTCCCCGCCGACTTCAAGAGCAACCTTGTCTTCGCTATCAATGTTAGCTAAGTTCCGGACTCGGGGCCGCTCCCACCTTGGCAACGGGAGGCGGGCACCCAAGGTCGGTCGTGGGGGCCCGGCGCGGCACTCGCGCGTCACCCCCGCGCCGGCAACCCAATAACCCCCGGCGAGGAAAAGGCGGGCGATCGATGGGGAACGCGAACGCAGCAAAGACAGCCAGGCCCCCCCGGCGCTGTGCGCGCGTTTCCTTCCACCTTCAAACGTCGGGGCGCCCGATAGGGCGCGGCGGCCGGAGCTGCTCCCCCGGCCGCCGCGCCCCCCTACTTTTCCCCAAGGGGAGGTCAGTGTGACGCGGACCGAGGTGGACGACTTAGCCAGCCGTCGGCTCGTACCCGAGCTCGTTGCTCGCGTCGGCAACGGGTGTCAAGGCGGCGGCAGCGGCCTGTACCGCAGCCGGGTGGCGCCGGGGTACGACCCACGACACGCGGCGGCTGGGCTGTCGCGGATGCGGGTGCCGCTATGGATGCCCCTGATGCCGGTGTTCGTGCCAGCCAAGGTCCTCGGAGCAGTGGCCTGATGAGGTTGAAGCTTCCGCTGCCGTGCGGGATATGGGGCAGCAGCGCGGCGGCGGTCCCCGGGGGGAGGGGGGAAACGCTGGCGTGGGCGTCGCAGGCAATCCGAGCAGCCGCGACGTCCACGCCAGCCCCGGCGGTCCCCCTCGCTGCGTTGATGTTCGACGTGGACGACGAAGACCTCGATGACGCGGCCTGGGCCCAGTGCGCGCCCGGGCTGATTGGCGGTCGTCGCTGACGTGCGGGGGCCCGTCAGCGACGTAACCGAGGGGGATGATCCTGCGAACTTGTTTGGGCTCCACGGGAGGGACGCGGCCGCCGTGCCCTCAAAGTCCCCAGAAAACGGGGAAGGGGGGAAACGTCCGGTGGTTGACAAGCGTGTGCGGTACGTCCTCGGGGCGCTCGTGTTGGCGACCCTGGCGATGTGCGTGGTGATCGCAGGCGTGGCCGTCGCCCAGTCATGGTCGACACCGAGGCCGGCGTGGTCTCCGATGAGCCGGTTTGAGCCCGGGCCACAGCAGCCTGCCGGTGGTAATTGCCCAGGCCGATGACGGCAGTTGTCTTTCGAGAGGTAGCAATCATGGCGACGTTGGTGTACCGCTACGGCGTTCGCGCGCACGGGTCAGCGCGGCAGCAGGATGCCGTGGTGTCGGATCCAGCGATGTTGGAGCAACTGCGGCTCGGCCACGAGCTCCGCAACGCCCTGGTGGGGGTGCAGCACCGGTACGAGGACGGCAAACGCGCGGTGTGGTCGGGGTTCGCGTCGGTGGCCGCGGCGGATCACCGGGTAACCACCGGCGAGACCGCCGTGGCCGAACTGGAGAAGCAGGCCCGCGCTGAACATTCCGCCGACCGCACCGCCGCCACGCGGCAGGGCACGGCCGAAAGCCTCAAGGCCGCCCGGGCCGCGGTGAAACAGGCCCGCGCCGACCGCAAGGCCGCAATGGCAGCCGTGGCCGAGCAGGCCAAGCCGAAGATTCAAGCGCTGGGCGACGACCGCGATGCTGAGATCAAGGACCTGTACCGGCGGTTCTGCCAAGACGGTGTCCTCCTTCCCCGGTGTGGCCGCTGCGCAGGAGACCTACGCAGCGACGGCGACTGTACCGACTGCGGCGCCGCCCACGAGCCGCGCAAGCTGTACTGGGCCACCTACAACGCCATCCGGGAGGACCACCAGACCGCCGTGAAGCTGGTCGAGGCCAAGCGCAAGGCCGGCCAGCCGGCCCGGCTGCGGTTCCGCCGCTGGACCGGCGACGGCACACTCACCGTGCAGCTGCAACGCATGCACGGCCCGGCCTGCCGATGCGTGACCTGCGCCGAGAAGCTGACCCGACGCGCCCGCAAGACCGACCCGCAGGCGCCCGCGGTCGCCGCCGACCCCGCCTACCCGCCCACCGACCCGCCCCGCGACCCGGCGCTCCTCGCCTCGGGGCAGGGCAAATGGCGCAACGTGCTGCAGCTGGGCACCTGGATACCCCCGGGCGAATGGTCGGCGATGAGCCGCGCCGAGCGGCGCCGCGTCGGGCGCAGCCACATCGGCTGGCAGCTGGGCGGCGGTCGCCAGCTGACCCTGCCGGTCCAGCTGCACCGGCAGATGCCCGCCGATGCAGATGTGGCCATGGCGCAGCTGACCCGCGTCCGTGTCGGCGGCCGGCACCGCATGTCGGTCGCGTTGACCGCGAAACTCCCCGACCCGCCGCAGGTGCAGGGCCTGCCGCCGGTGGCCCTGCACCTGGGGTGGCGGCAGCGGCCCGACGGGTCGCTGCGGGTGGCAACCTGGGCCTGCCCGCAGCCCCTCGATCTGCCACCGGCCGTAGCCGACGTGGTCGTCAGCCACGGCGGCCGCTGGGGTGAGGTCATCATGCCCGCCAGATGGCTGGCCGACGCGGAGGTTCCGCCGCGGCTGCTCGGCCGCCGCGACAAGGCCATGGAACCCGTCCTGGAGGCCCTCGCGGACTGGCTGGAAGCACATACCGAAGCGTGCACCGCCAGGATGACCCCGGCGCTGGTGCGGCGCTGGCGCTCCCAGGGCCGCCTCGCCGGGCTCACCAACCGGTGGCGCGGCCAACCGCCCACCGGTTCGGCCGAGATCCTGACCTACCTGGAGGCGTGGCGAATCCAGGACAAGCTCCTGTGGGAGCGGGAAAGCCACCTCCGTCGCAGGCTCGCCGCCAGACGCGACGACGCCTGGCGCCGCGTCGCTTCCTGGCTCGCGCGCCACGCCGGCGTCCTGGTCGTCGACGACGCCGACATCGCCGAGCTACGCCGCCGCGACGACCCGGCCGACACCGACCCGACCATGCCCGCCAGCGCCGCCCAGGCCGCCCGCGCACGTGCGGCCCTGGCCGCCCCAGGCCGCCTGCGCCACCTGGCCACCATCACCGCGACCCGCGACGGCCTCGGCGTACACACCGTGGCCTCGGCCGGCCTGACCCGGCTGCACCGTAAATGCGGCCACCAAGCCCAACCAGATCCCCGCTACGCCGCCTCCGCCGTCGTGACCTGCCCGGGCTGCGGCAACGGCTACGACCAGGACTACAACGCGGCCATGCTCATGCTGGACCGGCAGCAGCAGCCATGACCGGGCCGCGGGACGTGCCGGCGCTGGTGCCGGCCAGGATGCTCACCGAGTACGCCTACTGCCCGCGGCTGTTCTTCCTCATGTGGGTCGACCGGCTCATGGCCGACAACGCCGACGTCGCCGAGGGCCGACGCCGCCACCTGAGGGTAGACAAGCCCACCGGCAAGGTCCCACCACCCGGCGGCGACCTGAAGATCGCCCGCTCGGTGGAGCTGGGCAGCGAAGAGCTCGGCATCATCGCCAAGCTCGACCTCCTCGAAACCACCCCCGGCGGCACCGTGACGCCGGTGGAGTTCAAGAAAGGGCGACCGGCACCCGCCGGCGGGGCGTGGGAACCCGACACGGTCCAACTCTGCGCGCAGATCCTGCTGCTTCGCGACCACGGCTACGACTGCGACTACGGCTACCTGTACTACGCCGCGACCCACCAGCGCATCCAGGTCGAACCCACCGAAGAGCTGATCGACAAAACCCTGGCCATCGTGCACGCCGCACGCACCACCGCCGAGCGACTCAAGCCGCCGCCACCCCTGGTCGCCAGCCCAAATGCCCCCGCTGCTCGCTGGTGGGCATCTGCCTCCCCGACGAGATCAACGCCCTCCGCCAGCGTGGCACACCCACTCCTCGGCGGCTACTGGCCTCCAAGCCCGACAGCCAGCCCCTGTACGTCACCGAGCAAGGCACCATGGTCGGCGTCAGCGGCGGCCGCCTTGTCGTCACCCGCAAGGGTGAGCGGCTGACCACCGTCCGCCTGCTTGACGTACTGCAACTCTGCCTCTACGGAGACGTGCAGCTGACCGCCCAGGCCATGCGCACGCTCCTCGACCTCGGCATCGAGGTGTTCCACTTCTCCTACGGCGGCTGGCTGCAAGCCGTCACCACCGGCCTACCCGGCAAGAACGTCATGCTGCGCATCCGCCAGACCACCGCCGCCGCCCGCGCCGACCTCACCGCCCCCCGCCGGATGATCGCCGGAAAGATCCGAAACCAGCGAACCATGCTGCGCCGAAACGGTGGCGAGGTCTGCGCCAGGGTCGTCGGCCAGCTCGGCCAGCTTGCCGATGCCGCCGAGCACGCCGAAGACGCGGCCGAGCTGCTCGGCACCGAGGGGGTCGCGGCACGCCTGTACTTCGACGCTTTCCCCAGCCTGGTCCCGCACGCCACGGGCCTGCCCGGTCCGGCCTTCAGTGGCCTACGTAACCGGCGACCACCGACAGACGCCGTGAACTGCCTCCTCAGCTTCTGCTACGCCCTGCTCACCAAAGAGATCATGGCGGCGGCGGTCACCGTCGGTTTCGACCCCTACATCGGCCTGTTCCACCGGCCGCGCTTCGGCCGGCCAGCCCTCGTCCTAGACCTGGCCGAAGAATTCCGGCCACTGGCCGCCGACTCCACCACCATTACGCTGATCAACACCAGGCAACTCGGCCGCGACGACTTCGTGGTGCGCGCCGGCGCGGTCAACCTCACCCCAGCGGGGCGCAGGATCGTGATCCGTGCCTGGGAACAGCGCATGACCACCGAGCTGCGCCATCCGGCCTTCGGCTACCAGGTCTCCTACCGGCGCGCAATGGAGCTACAGGCCCGGCTGCTGGCAGCCGCCCTGATCGGTGACGCACCCCGCTACGACCCGTTGACCACCCGGTGAGCCGGCCATGGCCCGGCGCCGCTACCTGCTCGCCTACGACGTCCGAGACCAACGCCGCCTCCAGTTGGTCGCCCGCTGCGCCGAAGGCTTCGGCGACCGCGTGCAGTACTCCGTCTTCGTCTGCGACCTGTCCGAGGTCGAGCTGATCAAGATGAAGACCAGCCTCGAACTGTTGATCGACAGAGGGCAGGACAGCATCATGGTCATCGACCTTGGAAGCGAGGACGCCTCCCGCTTCACGTTCATGGGCCAACCACTGAAGCTGCCCAACAACTCGGCGCTGATCATCTAGCGGACCGCGAGCGGCACATCGAGCAGAACCGCCAGCGTGGCCGCTCGCAACAGCAGAACACCAGGTGAAGGCCACTGAACCACAAGACCGAGACCCCACCAAGTTCCTTGACACCTCCACACAGGCCAGGCCGCTCGCGAGCTCAGCCAACATCGCAGCTCACGGCTGCTTCACCAGAGCGAGCCGTCGAAATGCCCGCGCGGGGGCGTCGTACCCGCGACCGCGTGGCCGCCGGTGCGCAGGTCGGTGATCTTGGCCGTCGAAATGCCCGCGCGGGGGCGTCGTACCCGCGACAACTGGTCGTGACCTACCTACCGCCGACCAACGAGGTCGAAATGCCCGCGCGGGGGCGTCGTACCCGCGACGTGTCGGCGGCGCCAGTTCGACCAGTGCAGCCAAGTCGAAATGCCCGCGCGGGGGCGTCGTACCCGCGACCGCTGCTGTCGATCTGGCGGCGGGCCGTTCGTATAGTCGAAATGCCCGCGCGGGGGCGTCGTACCCGCGACTCGGCCTCGGTCCGGCCGATCCCGCCGGCGGCCGAGTCGAAATGCCCGCGCGGGGGCGTCGTACCCGCGACTGATCTCCATCATGGTCTGGCCATCGCGGGATCGGATGTCGAAATGCCCGCGCGGGGGCGTCGTACCCGCGACGGAACCCCGGGCGAGGTGATGTCGCAGGTCAGCACCTCGTCGAAATGCCCGCGCGGGGGCGTCGTACCCGCGACGGTACTCCTGGTCCGGCGACCTCGACCGCAGCTTCGGTCGAAATGCCCGCGCGGGGGCGTCGTACCCGCGACCAGAAGGCCGTGTATCCGGTGACAACGACCCACGTCGAAATGCCCGCGCGGGGGCGTCGTACCCGCGACCCGAAGCGACACTACGCCGCACCCGCAGTGGCACCCGTCGAAATGCCCGCGCGGGGGCGTCGTACCCGCGACCCTGAAACGAGCTGCGAGGAGCACAACCGCTTCCTCGTCGAAATGCCCGCGCGGGGGCGTCGTACCCGCGACGGATGAGGAGTTCGCCGGCGAGGTTGGTGGCATCCTGTCGAAATGCCCGCGCGGGGGCGTCGTACCCGCGACATCAAGCACGACGAACCCTGGCCGCCTGTCCGGCCGTCGAAATGCCCGCGCGGGGGCGTCGTACCCGCGACCATTTGGGTAACTTTGGTGAGGCTTGCTATGGCCCTAGTCGAAATGCCCGCGCGGGGGCGTCGTACCCGCGACCGGTGGGCCGTGACGTTGCTTCGCTTACGCGGCAAGTCGAAATGCCCGCGCGGGGGGCGTCGTACCCGCGACTCCGCCATCGTGTGGAATTCACCACCTCACCGTGGTCGAAATGCCCGCGCGGGGGCGTCGTACCCGCGACTGAGTCTCCACGACTCACGCCGGTCCGGATTCCGTCGAAATGCCCGCGCGGGGGCGTCGTACCCGCGACGGGATATCTGAATACCAAGATACTCACATGCGACCAGTCGAAATGCCCGCGCGCGGGGGCGTCGTACCCGCGACAGGATCTTGACCATGAGCACGTTCTGGGCAGGCGGGAGTCGAAATGCCCGCGCGGGGGCGTCGTACCCGCGACCTCTGCACTCGGGCCGAGATCAAGGACTTCGAAGAGCGTCGAAATGCCCGCGCGGGGGCGTCGTACCCGCGACCGGGGCAACAGGTTTTCGTCGCGCTGGCCCTCCGGCGGGTCGAAATGCCCGCGCGGGGGCGTCGTACCCGCGACGTGGGCAGGCACATGGTGTGGTTCCCCGCGCGGGGGCGTCGTACCCGCGACTGGGCTGATGTCGTCAGCTTCTCGGTGCCGCGGCGAGGTCGAAATGCCCGCGACGGATGGCGCGTTACCGGTTATGCGCGCGGTTAGGGCGGTCGAAATGCCCGCGCGGGGGCGTCGTACCCGCGACTGGCCCCTGTTCTCGGTCGCGCGGTCGGGTCGACTTGTCGAAATGCCCGCGCGGGGGCGTCGTACCCGCGACGTGATGCAGGTCGACCTGCGGGACATGAAGGCCGCGGAGTCGAAATGCCCGCGCGGGGGCGTCGTACCCGCGACGAGGACATCGGTATCCATCCTTCGGTGGCGTCGCACGGTCGAAATGCCCGCGCGGGGGCGTCGTACCCGCGACACCAACAGTGTCGGTAGCGCAGTCGCGATCGACCTGTCGAAATGCCCGCGCGGGGGCGTCGTACCCGCGACCTGTATCGCCCGTCCCCTCTCGATCAATGTCGACGGGTGTCGCAATGCCCGCGCGGGGGCGTCGTACCCGCGACTGGGAACCGGTCGGCAGGGGTCCCGTCCCCACCGCACCGCGAGCGTCGCAATGCCCGCGCGGGGGCGTCGTACCCGCGACGGCGCCGGGTACCGCACCCCGGCCGCCATGCGCGGAGGTCGAAATGGCCCCGCGCGGGGGCGTCGTACCCGCGACACCCTGCCATGGCGGCTCCGAGGTTGGCGCGGCCACCTCGCGCGGGAATGGCTGTCCTCTTCCACTTCCGCGTCAAGGATGTGCCGGCTGGCAAAGGGTTTCTACGGCATCGAGCGGGCGACCTAGAACTCTCGCTCGGCTGAGAGCTGTCGCGGGCGGCGGAGGTTGGCGCCCTTGCCCGGCCGGCCCCTCAGCGCGGCGCGTAGCGGGACGGCAGCGTAAAGCGGCGTTCGTTCGTCGAGGTGCGCGACCGGCTCGATGCCGAGTCGGCTGATCTCTCGGCGCAGTGAGGCGCTGGACAGGCCCGTTTCGGCGGCTGCCTGCCGGGTGGTCAGGGCAAGCCTGCCGTCAACTGTGATCCGGATCATTGGCCCCACGCCCGCCACGCTAGCGCGGCAAGCCAGCCCCGTCTACCCCCTTGCGTATGCCGCGCTAGCGCGGCATACTAAGGGGCATGACAGCGATCCGCGTAGAGCGCGACACCCGCAGCTCCGCGTCCCCCAGCTTCGTCCAGGAGGACACCATGACCGTAACCAACCCCACCGTTATCGAGCTGCCCCGCCTGCGCCGGGTCCGCTGGGCCGTGCGCGCGACCCTAAGCCTCGGCGTGGCCGCCTCGGTCGTGGCCAACGTGCTACACGCCGTGGACAACCCCATCTCGCAGGCGATCGCCGCCTGGCCGCCCCTCGCCTTGCTGCTCACCGTCGAGCTCATCTCACGGGTGCCGGTGCACCGCCGCTCCCTCGCGGCCGCCCGGCTGGTCGCCACCGCGGCAATCGCCGGGATCGCCGCCTGGATCTCCTACTGGCACATGGCCGGCGTGGCGGCCCGCTACGGCGAGACCGGCGCCTCGGCGTACCTGCTGCCGTTCTCCGTCGACGGGCTGATCGTTGTGGCCAGCGTCTGCCTGGTGGAGCTCGCCGGCCGGATCCGCGACCTCGAGGTCGCGCCGGCCGTCCTACCGGTGCCAGCGGTGGCCGAGCCGGCGCCGGAGCTGCCGGCCGAGCTGCTGGCTCGGGCGACCGAGGCCGCGCGCAGGTACCTGGCCGACACCGGCAAGCCGATCAACCGTGACGCGCTTGGCCGGGCACTGCGCGTGCGCAACGAGGTGGCAACCCGTCTGGTGCGCCCCGCCCGCACCGCGGCCGCGACGACCAACGGCACTCCGATGCCCGAGTTGCTGGCGGCGGTCAGCGCCTCCTGAATGTGACCGGTTCCTGGGGAGGCTCCGGTACGACCCAACAGGCCGGGCCCCGGCCGTGCGACGTCACCGCCGGCCGGGGCCCTTGATCAGGATCGGAGGTCCTGACCCATGAGCACGGTACCTACCCATCAGACGCCGCGCGGACGCGAGCCGTCCGCGGCGGATCTGCTGGCCGCGGAGATCGAGGGGATGCGGCTGGTCGCTGCTGAGGACCTGGCCGCCGGCGGCACTGGGACCACGGCGCGGCTGGTGCAGTACACGCGAGCTGCCGCGATCGTCGAGTGGCACCTGGACAGCGCCGCACCCGGCATGGTCAAGTTGGCCGCGATCCGTCGTGTCGTCGTCGCCCTGGACGCCGCCAAGGACGCGGCGTGGGGTGGCCGTGACGACCCGGAGACCGGCGTGCCGCTGCCGCCCGGCATCGAGGGGTACGCGCCCCGCGCCGGTTCCTGAGACGAGCGAAGCGCCCCCGCCCGTCACGGGCGGGGGCGCTTCTTCCTGGTCTGGTCCGCCAACCTAGTTAGCTCGGCCCTACCGGCAGTTGCTCACGGCTCCTACCCTTGGGCCCCATCGAAGGCCCCATCGAAGAACAAAGGTAGGAGCCAACCGACCATGAGAAAGATCCTTCCCATCGTGAGCATCACCACTGCCGGCCTCGTCGCCGCGCTCGTGGCGTGCGCCGCGCCGGGCAGCCCCGACAAGCCCGGACCCGCGCCGAGCCGTCCCGCTGCCGTCACGACCTCGGCGGTAGAGCGTCCGGGCAGTCCCGCCGTGTATGCCAGCATCGCCGCCGAGACCGACTGCGTGAAGCTACAAACATCCTTCGACACCGCCGCGGCGGCCCACGACCGGGACAAAGCCCGCAGCCGCCTGGACCTCATGGAGATCGACACCGCATATATGCAGGCCATCGATGCTCGAATGCGGGAGCTGAAATGCTACTGACCGTGGGCACAGAAGATGCCGGCCCGCCGTCCGGGGCGCCCCGGGCGGCGGGCCTCTCATTGTTGGGGCGATCTACATGCGCGGCGGCACGCTGCCGGGCGGGATCGGTGTCCCGGTGCGGCGGGCCTGCTGCTCGCGGAGGTGCTGTACGGCCTCGGGCGGCTTCCTCTGGGCGTTGTTGCGCAGGCCCCAGACCCCGATGGCGCCCAGCGCGCTGCCGAGGATGATCTGCCACTCGTCCGGGGTGATCTGGTTGTCGGTCACGGCCGCTTGCATCGCGACGCCGCCGGCGGCCAGGGCCGCGACGATCAGCTTGCGGTACCCGCTCAGCGGCGGCCGGGGGCCTCGGCGAGCGTAGGCGTCGGCGAAGTGCTTGGGCAGCCACGCGGTGAGGACGGCGATCGCGGTGACGGTGATCTCCTGCGGGACGTAGCCGGCGATCAGCTCGGTCCATGGCACGGTGTTCGGGTTCCGGTCGAGGCCGGCCACGAACTCCAGCAGGATCGCGATCGCCGTCGGTACCAGGATGAGCGCGTTGGACACGCCGCGTTTGGTCATGACGGTCCTTCCGTGGTCGCGGGCAGCATCGCCCGCACGAAGGCATCTTTGGCCTCGATCAACCGCTGGAGGCCGGTGAGGAGCTGGTCGACGTCGCCGCCGGCCGGAAAGCGTCTGGCCATCTCGTGCGCCAGGTCGTGGCACATCTGGCTCGTCGGTCGCGGGTACGGCGGCAGCTGCTTGTACTCGAACCAGCGCAGCCGGGCGGCGACCGCCGGGTGTCGCTCGATGATGCTCTGCGCGTCGCGGGCTCGGTGGCACACGGCCGGGTCACACGTCGAGTGGTCCAGGTCGTCGGGCAGCGGCACCCGGGCTCAGCCTCCGACCATGTAGGTCTGGACGGTCGGCGCTGGGCCGGTGGCGGTCATCGTGGTACTCGGGTGCACCGCCGCGCCCTGCCCGATGACCGGCATCGGGGGCTCGCTGTGGGCCGGCTTGGCTGCGGGCTCGTCGAGGACCAGGTGCACGGCGGTCACCTTGATCTCGCAGCTGGCCCAGACCTTGTCGTGGTGGCCGGAGGCTTCGACCCGCACCCCGTTGGTGGGGACCTCGTCGACGAGCTCGGCGATGGCCCGCTTGGCGAGCTCGCCCTGGGCCTGGCCGTAGACGTTGGCCTCGGCGACGGCCCGGCGGACGGCGTCCTTGGTGCCGGTTGCGCTGATGTGCCAGCTCACGCTCGTGTCCTTCCTGTTTTGGCGGGTCAGTTGAGGTGGTCGGCGAGCACCCCGTTGCTGAGGTGCCCGTGGTAGTAGCCCGCCGTGCCGGGTGTGCCGATGGCGATCGACGGCGTGACGCTCACGTTGGCCTGCCGCGGGTCGCCGGACCGGGTCCAGAAGCCGCCGGTGGAGGAGGGTTCGTCGACCGGCCAGTCGTGGTCCATGCCGGGCGTACCGTCCGGGCGTGGGCAGCGCACCATTAGCGCGATGCCGTCGGGGCCCTTGCGGGTCAGCCAGTGCGCGTCGAACGTGGCGCCGGCTTCGGCGGTGGGCGCGTCCGGTGGGGCGTGCCGCCAGTGCAGCACCCGCAGCTGGCCGGTGTCGGCGCGCCGGTACAGCCGCTCGGACCAGGTCTGCCAGGCGTCGCCCTCGACGAACCGGTAGCCGCAGCCGTTGGCGCATTCGGTGGGCCAGCGCGGGTCGTCGTGCGGCGGCGCCGGCCGCCAGGACAGGTCGTGGTAGCCGCGCTCGTTCCAGGCGGTGTCGACCTCCTCGCCGGTCCAGGCGAGGGCCTCGTGCCAGCCGCCGGCGCAGGTGAACGCGCCGCCCTGGTACCTGCTGGTGTAGCGGCGCAGGCCGCGTCGGTCGCGGCCGACCGGTTCCAGCCAGAACGTCTGCCAGCTCACGCCCTTGACTCCTTCGAACATTTGTTCGGTACGGTGTGATGGTGGAGGACGACGAGCGGCAGCTGGTCGACCAGCTGGTGGAGGTGACCAACCGGCACCAGCAGCCACCAGCCGGACGGCTGGCGCGCCCGGGCGCTCGAGGAGATCCGGGCCATGACAACGGATCCGCGGCTGTTGACCGAGGCCGCGGTCTACCACTGGCGGGGCGGGGCCTGGTGGCGTCATGTCGCGGCCGAGCTGCTCGTCGAGGCGGGCGCCGACCGGGCGCGGGCGCTGGAGGAGGCGAAGGCCCGGGGCCACCGCTACGCGGGACAGCGCTGACGGCCTGGCGACTTAGTGTGCCGGGGTGCCGCCGAGCTGGGTTTGGGCGTGCTCGGTCAGGCCGCGCAGGGTGGCGATCTCCCGGTCGCGGGCGTCGATGGTTGCCTGGGCGGCGACCAGCTGGGTACGCAGGACGGCGGCCTCTTCGCCGAGCCGGCGTTCGTTGCGGTCGTACTGGTCGATGCGGGCGCGCAGCTCGGCGACCTCGGTGCGCAGCTGCGCGATGTCGGCCTCGGCGGCGGCGGCGCGCTCTTCTGCCGCCCGCGACCGTCGCTCCGCGGCGGTCCACGTGCGGTCGATCTCCGCCCGGGCGTGCTCCATCGTGGTGGCGGCGACCTGCTGAGCCAGGCCGGCGATGTCGAGGGCCGGCTTGCGGCGGTAGCGCCAACGGTCCAGCAGGTGCACGGCGCCGCCGGCGCCCAGGATCAGGGTGGCGTAGCCGGCCAGCGCCGCGAGGTCCATCGGTCAGCTGTCGGCCGGCCGGTCGCCGCGGGCGGCGTCGGCGGCGTGTTGGAGCGCGTCGGCGACCTCGCCGCGGCTGCCCTCTTCGGCGCCTTCGCGGGCGGCCGTGGCGGCGGCGTCGATGACGGCCTGCCGCTGCTCGGCCAGCTGCTGCAGCAGGGCGGCCCGGGTCTGCTGCTCCTGTTCGGCCAGGGCGGCCTGCAGCTGGGCGAGGTCGTCGGGGCTCATGCTGTTGCCGGGGTCCTGCGCGGCGAGCTCCAGCAGCTTGTCCACCTTGGAGCCCAGCACGGTCAGCGCCGCGGCGTGCTCGACGATGCGTTTGTCGGTGGCGGCCTGCCACGCCTCGTCGCGCATGCGCCATTTGACCGGCTCGACCGGGGTCTTGTCGGCGATGGTGGATACGCCGAGCCGCCACGCCTGGATGATCTGGTCGGTGAGCTCGCTCACGTCATCTCCCAGGAGCTCGGCCACCGGGTCGTACCCGGCGGCGACGTCGGAGAGGTGGTAGTCGGTGCGGCCGGACAGGTGCAGGTGGCCGCGGTCGCTGGTGGGGCTGGTGGTGTGGTTGGGTTTCCACGACTCGTGGCGGGCGGCGCCCTGCTCGTCGGTCCAGTTGAGGTACTTGACCCAGGCGACCTCGCGGCGGCCGGCGTTGCGGTCGGCGATGAGCTTGCGGGCCAGCTGGGCCAGCGTGGGCGCGCCGGGCGGTACCTCCACCGCGACCGACAGGCGCATCACGTCCACGGCCAGGACGTAGGGGTAGGGCTGCGGCCCGGGCCACGGGGTGGCCGAGTAGGGGCAGTGGTCCTGCGGCGGGTCGGCCAGCAGGTGCCGCTCGTCGCCGAGGCCGATGACGTCGAGGCGGCCGACGTTGTACCCGTAGCGGTGCAGGGTGAGCGCGAGGTCGCGGACCGGGCGGGCGGTGGCGGCCGGCTGCTCGTCCTGCAGCCAGCCCCGGTACGTGGTCACCGCCATGGCCGCTACGCGGTTCCGGTGAGCAGCTTGGCGAAGGTGCGGAAGTCGTACGCCGATGGTTGTGCCTGGGTACCCTCGTAGACGCTGACGAGCCTGGCGAGGTCGACGAAGGCTGACCTGAGGGTGTTGATGTCACCGGCGGTGTAGCCGAGCGCGGTGAGGTCCCCGTCGGGCTTGGAGTCGAGGAAGATCTTGAAGTTGCGGATCTCGTCCGTGGTGTTGCGCAGGCTCAGGGCCAACCCGCCGCTACGGCTGTCGATGTCGGCCTTGGTTGCCGAATATCCGACTGACAATGGGGGTCTCCTTCCTTTGTGGACGGTTAGGCGGGCTCGTACTCGAGGTCCCAGCGGATGATGTCGGTCTGCGCCCAGACGTGCGGGTTGTTGTTGGTGACGTCCCCACCCGCGGCGGCGATCAGCAGCAGGTTGTTGGCGTCGGCGAAGATGCAGATGCCGGCCTTGTTCTGGGTGCCGACGTCGGCGAGGTACGCCGAGCCGACGGCCCGGCCGATCGCGTTGGCGCTCGCGGCGACGGGTGCGGTGACGCGGTAGCTGCCGGTGCCGAAGGTGGTGCTCGAGCCGAAGGTCATCGCGCCGGCGACCTTGACCATGCCCTTGTCGAGGCTGGAACGGCGCCAGTAGCCGCCGATGGTTCCGTTGCCCAGCGCGGGTGCGGTGCCGGTGGTGGTCCACACCGGCACGTAGGAGGTCCAGTCGCCGTTGAGCCAGGCGCCCGCGGTGACGTCATAGACCTCGATGCGTTTGAGGTCCATGCGCCAGATCGTCATGCCGTCGTACTGGACGATGAGGTCCCGTTGCGCCTGGTTGGCCACCGGCAGGATGCCGCCGACGGCCACGCTGTACAGGCCGCCGATGAGGCTTTTCGCGTGGCCGCCGGTGCGCAGGTCGGTGATCTTGGCCGCGGTGATGGTGTTGGCGTTGGCGTCCACCCGCACCCGGGCCAGGGCGACGTAGTCCTGCGACCCGGTCACGGTCGGGTCCGACGGCGTACCGGACGGGGCGCCGACGACCTGCCGGACCTGGAAGGGGCTTGACGCGTCGCCGTAGAACGTGTCCGACTGCTGGGCGATGATCAGGTCGTCGCGGGGGTTGGTCGGGTCCGCCGGCGTCGAGAGAACGTTGATGTCTTTCTGGGCGTCCAGGCACGCCTGGTACACCCCGGCGACGCTCGCGCGGCCCGACTGCAGCATCAGCTGGAACGGGGCGACGTGGACGAACGCGTCGGGGGTGCCGGTGGCCGTCACCAGGCCGGGGCTGGTGCCCGGGCCGGGCCGGAAGCCGCTCTTGGCCTTGACGATGCTGGCGCTGGAAGGCGTGACGAGCGCGCCGATGGCCACGCGGCATTCCTCGACGTCGAGGAGCCCGGACGGGCCGGAGGCTTGCACCGCCCACGAGTCGCGCTCGGCCACGGGCTACTCCCTCACGATCCGATGCCGATGGCGTAGACGACGAGCACGGCGATGGTGTTGGCGCCGGCGGTGATGCGGGCCTCGACGTCGACCTTCATCGGCGCCCCGGTTCCGGTGAGGGCGGGCGCGACGAGGGTGCGGTCGAGGTTGGTCTCCACGGTGGCGGCGGTGCCGACCACCAGGATGGCGCCGAGGACCTGGCCGGTGGCCCGGTCCCGGAGGCGGACCTCGCCGGCGGTGCCGGCGCCGGTGACCGCCCGGATGCGGACCCGGATGCGCGGGTGCTGCGGTTCGGTGGCGCAGGTCAGCAACGCGACGAAGGCGCCCGAGGTGGTGGAGGTGACGGGCGCGGCGCCCGGCGCGGTCTCCAGGTTGGTGGCGTAGACGTTCCACGGCAGGTAGGGCCGGTTGAGGCCGAAGCCGGAGGCGTCGTTGGTGACCAGGTTGGTGCCGGACTGGTCGCGCACACTCTTCTGGTTGCGTTTGGCGGCACGCCGGGACCGGGCGGTGGAGCGGGTGCGGCTGCTGCCCCCACTGGTCGTGGAGCGGGCCACCTGGGCCGAGCTGGCGAAGCTGATCGCCGGTGAGGACGGCAGCCGGATCTCGGCGATGAGCCCCATGTCAGGCCACCTCCTGGACCGACTGGCAGATCAGCTTGACGGTCTCCTGGCCCTGGTCGTCGATGTCGACCTCGATCGCGAGGATCCGCACGGTGAGCTCGATGCCGTCGCTGAAGAGCAGGTCGCCGGCGGGGATGACCATGTGGGCGTCGTCGCCGACGCTGACCTCGCCGAGGGTGGGTGCCAGCTCGGCGCGCACCCGCAGCTCGGGGGTGACCACGGGAAGCTTGCCGCCGGCCAGGAGGGTGTCGGCGTGCTGCTGCAGGGTGGCCGGCACGGTGACGTCGGCGAACACGTCGTCGGTTTCCAGCAGCGGCCAGCCGTCGCCGTAGCGGCTGGCGTCCTCGGCGACCGCGAAGAGGGTGCCGCGCTCCTCACCGTCACCTTCGGCGAACGCGCGGGTGGCCATGACCCCGGCGGCGGAGCTCCACCGGTAGGACAGCAGGTTGCCGCCGGCGTCGAAGCGGTGCGGCGAGCCCTGCTGGCCGAGCTTGGGCATCCCGGTGCGCATCAGCCGCGTGGGGCGCCCGTTGGCGTCGAAGGTGCCGACGTCGAAGACGACGTCGGGCCCGTTGCTGACGCCGGCGAGCTCGCGCAGCGCCTCGCCGACGTCGACCAGGTCGTAGCCCTGGTAGGTGCGGTCGCGCAGGATCCCGGACAGGGCGGCGTCGACGACGATGCCGATGTCGCCGCCGGTGTGCGACTGGGCGAGGGTGACCAGGCTGCGGGCGATCGTGTTCTGGTCGAGGCCGGTGTACACGGTGGACAGTCCGGCGACGTAGCTGGGCGCGGCCGGCAAGGTGAGCACCGGCAGCATCTTGCGATGGTCGAAGTAGGACCAGAAGTCGGCACAGCCGAGCTCGAGGACGCGGGTGTCGGAGTCGTAGTCGGAGGCCCAGATGATGCCGCCCCACCAGGGGCGGTTGTCGCGGACCGCGTACACCACGCGGCGGGCGGGGCGGGTCATGTCGTAGACGTTGCGGGCGGCCAGCTTCGCATCGCCGAGGGTCGTCTGCGCGCGCAGCTGCCCGGACCCGTTGAGGACCTTGCTCATCCGCACGCCGCCGGACAGGGGTAGCTCGCCGATGATGACGCCGGAGCCGAGCGCGGCGATCAGGTAGGTCCAGGCGGCCATGTCAGGTCCAGGCGTCCTTCCATGTCCCGGTGAGCTTGGCCGCGGCGTCGAACCCGGAGGCCGAGCCGAATGCGATGACCGTCGATCCCGGCGTCAGCGGGAACCATTGGGCGGTGAACAGCCGGTCCCGCCGCGACACCCCAGCCAGCAGCACCGTCTTCGCATCGGTGTCCACGGTGACCGTCTGTCCAGCCGGGACACTGAAGGTGGGGTCGAAGGCGAGCTGTTTGCCGGTGTTGCCGGTGTCGGTGACGAACGGGCCTGTCACCGGCCCGAGAATCTGCCAGGTCGGCCAGGTGGCGCGGGTGCCGGAGTTGGTCAGGGTCATCTGCCCGCCGGACTGGCCGGCGCCGAAGACCAGCGGGAACACCAGCGGGAAGAGCAGGCCGCCGGACGGCTGGGGCAACCCGACGAGCTGGGACTGCGCCGGCCCGTACCGGCGTGGGTCCGGCGCCACGAGCAACAAGGACCAGCTGAACGCGTTGCCGTGCACCGGGCTGGTCTTCGTCTCCCCCGAGCGGCGCACGCCGATGGTGCGGGTGGGCCGGCCGGGTTCGCTGACCTGCAACGTGTACAGCAGCGCGTCATCGCTGCAGACGCTGGCGACGATGTCACGCGCCCGCAGCGCCGAGGCCAGGTCCACGGCGATGGCGGTGCCCTCCACGGCGAGCACCCGCGGTGTGAGGAACGCGGGGCCGTCGAATGCGCCATGCTCTCCGGGCCGGTCGGTGAGGCTGGTACGCGGTGGCGGGGCGGCGTGCCAGCCGTCGAAGCGGCTGAGGATCCACTCGGTGCCCTGGGCGTCGATGACGCCGGCCGCGGCCCCGGAGCTGCCCGCACCCCACCCGTCGAGGGCCACCATGGCGTCCACCGTGGAGGTCAGCGTGGGCCGGTACTCGGCTGGCAGCGGCACCGCTCAGCCCCCCGTCTCCCACAGCAGCTCCCGCTTGACGGCGGCCACCAGCTCGGCCAGCGACTGCCCTGGCGTGCCGTAGATGTTCTGGGTGATGCCACCGGCGGCGGCGCTCGCAGCGGAGGCGGCGGGGGCGTATGCGCCGGCAGGGGCGGGCGGCGGGGCCGGCACCAGCGCCGCCATGGCGGCTGCCACCCCGGCCCGGCTGCGTTCGATGCCCAGGATGAAGCCAGCCACCGTCAGCCGGCCGTAGCGTTCGAACAGTTTCGATGGTGAGGCGAGGCCGATCTTGCCCGCGAACTGCTTGAGCGGCCCGGGCAGCAGGTCGAGCAGGGCGTCGCGGACCTTGCCCGGCATCGTGCGGATGCCGTTGATGAAGCCCTGGATCAGGTCGCGGCCCTTGTCGTACAGCGCGGCACCGAGGTCGGCGATCGACCGGGGGATGCCCCTGATGAAGTCGACGACCTTGTCCAGGTTGGCTTTCCAGCTGCGGTACACGCCGACGGCGAGGCCGGACACCTGTTCCCAGGTGCGTTTCAGCCACGGCCAGGCGGTGCCGACCACCCAGGTGACGAAGGCCCGGACCGCGGCCGTGCTGAAGCCGAACGCGGCCGTGACCACCTTGCGGAAGGTCTCCGAATGCTTCCAGGCCAGCACGAAGCCGATGACCAGCAGCGCGATCGCGGCCACGATCAGCCCGATCGGGTTGGCCGTCAGGGCGACGTTGAGCAGCCACTGGGCCACGGTCCACGCCTTGGCGGCTGCGGCGACGGCGATCGAGGCGACCCGGTGGGCGATCATGCCGGTGGTGGCCCGGGCCCGGGCGAAAAACCCGACATTGGTCGCTGCGGTGTCGGCGACGGTGGCGGCGGTGCCGACCCGGCTGGCGGCAGTGTTGGCGATCAGCGCCGCGGTGTGGGCGCGCAGGGCCACGTTCTGGCGGTGCTGGATGACCAGCTCGGCCACCCGCAGCGGCATCCGCACCGCCGCGACCGCGGTCTCGGACGCCTGTGCGGTCTTGACCAGCAGGAACCCGGCGGCCAGGTAGGGCAGAGCCTTGGCGAGCAGGTCGGCGTGTTCGGCGGCGAACTGCATCACCACGGCACCGACATGCAGGGTGTCGACGAAGCCGGTGCCGGCGGCCTCGCCCAGCGTCTTGAGCTGCGGGCCGAGCTTGCCGAAGGCGGCCCCGACGTCGGCGCCGAAGCCCTTCCAGTCGAAGCTGGCCAGCTTGTCCACCAGCGGCCCCGCCTTGGCCGCCGCCTGGCTCAGCCACGCGGTCACCGCCGGGCCGTGCTGAGCCCATAGCGCGTTGAGGGCTGGCATCAGCTTGGTGTTGAGCGTGGCGACGAACTGCGTCACCACGGGCAGCAGGGCGGTGCCGATGCGGACCTTGAAGTCGCCCCACTGGGCGGACAGGATCCGCGCCTGGTTGGCCAGCCCGCCGCTGGTGCGGGCGAAGTCGCCCTGCGCCGCGGCCGTGTCCTTCATCAGGATCTGGTACGTGGCAAGGGCTTTGTCGGCCGCCGTGAGGTCCTTGGCGCTCCTCTTGTGGGTGAGCCGCAGCGCCTCCTGCTCGACCCGGGCGGCGTTGATGGCCGGCACGTACCGCTGCAGCGAGTCGTACTCGCCGCGGAAGGCGGCCGCCTGCGCGTCGAGCACCTGGGTGATGTCGGCGTTGTGGAACGAGGCAAGGTCGGTGGCGAGGTTGACCAGACCGGTCGACATGTTCCGCGACAAGGCCGGCGCGATCTTGATCTGCTGGAACATGTCGCCGAACGAGGCGGCGTTCTCCAGCGCCTGCCGGCGCGTCAGGCCCATGCTGGTGTTCGCGGTCGCCGCCCACGTCTGCACGGCCCCGGCGTTGGCGCCGAAGATGACACCGGTCTTGCTGATCGTCTCGTTGAGGTCCGATGCCGGCATGACCGTGGCCTTGAGCCCGGCGATCACGCCGCGGAAGAGCAGGACCCCGCCAGCGGCGATGCCCGCGGCGACGACGGCGGTGAACCGGCCCACGAACGAGCGGCCCGACGCCTCACCGGCCGAGCGGCTGGCCCCCACCGCATCGGCGGTGATCTCCTGCTCCATCTTGCCGCGCAGCCCGCGCGCGGACGGGATGATGGTCAGGACTGCGGACCCGACCTCAACGGACACCGGTCACCTCCTGGCGGCGGGGATCACATCGGCCGGAGCCGGTCGAGGTAGGCGCGCACCTCCTGCGGGTCGCGGTCGGTGCGGCCAAGTCGCCGGCCTGCCGTGCCGGGCCGCCGTATCGGCTGAGGTCGGCGGCCCTTGCCGCCGCCGCGCTGCCAGTTGGCCGTGCGTAGCGTGTCGATGACGAGGGCGAGCAGGTGCGCATCCAGCGACCAGCTCGCCTGTTCGCCGAGAGCGGCGTGGGCGTACGCCGAGTCGATCGGGGTGTGCAGGACCATCGCGCGCAGCCGGCGCAGGCTCAGCGCCGGCGTGCCGACCTGGGCGAGCGAGAGGCCGCAGCGCGCGAGGTCGACGTCGATGGCCTCCCCGTACTCGTCGAGGAGTTGGAGGAGGCCGCGGATTCCCCCGAGCTCGTACCGGCGTGCGCCAGCCAGGCTGTGACGAGCTGCTCGATGGCGTACCCCGGCAGGTCCACCATGAGATCGGCGACGGTGGTGTCGAGCTCGTTGATGACTGCGGCCAGCTCGCCCGCGTCGATGCGTTCGGCCTGTCGCAGCGTCAGGCAGGATGCGTGCGGCAGCCTCAGGTCTTCGCCGTTGGGGCCCTCGAACTCGAACGGCTCGCGGGCGGTCTCGGCGACCGCGGTGCGCAGCGAGAACCTCGCGGGCTTCGCACTGGCCACTGTGGACCTTTCGTCAGGCGGCGGCGCCGCGGAGTCGGATCTCGACCGTGAGCATGGTCACCGTGCGGCTGTCGTTGAGCGGATCGGGCATGTTGATGGGGCCGGTGAGCTCGCCCACTCGGTAGACCGGTGTTCCGTCGACCAGGTGGCCGGGCAGCGCCAGGAGCTGGCCGCGGGCGAACTGGGCCAGGCCCATGCGGGCGTCGTCGGTGTCGTGCCACGCCATGATGTCGATGCGCGGCGCGTCGACCACGGTGGAGGCTCGTGTGCCGCCGACCCGACGCACCAGCAGGTACCGGCCCGGCGTGGTCGCCGGCGGCATCCGGGTAGCGACGTTGACCTCCTGGAGGTGCGGGTCGACCCGCAGCCGCAGCGTGGCGCGTAGGTGGACGACGACCAGGCGCTCCGCGTCGGGGAAGAGCATCGCCGGCTGCATCGCCCCTCCCCGGTCAGGCGCTGGCGTCGATGCTGCGCAGCAGCAGCCGGTGCTTGGCCTCCACGGCGGCCCCGGCCGGGTGCGCCAGCACGACCAGCGCCCGGGCCCGGCCGCCGTCGGTGTGCACGTGCACGTCCACCGGCAGCGGGATGTCTCCCGGCTCGTGCTCCACCCGGATGCCGGCCGAGCGCACCCGGTCGGCGATGCGGTCGGCAACCTGCCCAAGCGCTGCGGCAACCTGGGCACTGGTGAGCAGCCGCCGCACACCGGCCCGGTTCAACGTGACCCGCACCCCGTCAGCCATCAGCCTTCCACCAACCTCAGCCGGCATTGCAGGTGCGAGGTGCCGCCGGCCGGGTCCGGCCAGCGCTCCACCGGGCCGTCGACCTCGTAGGTGTCCCGGCCGTGCTCGATGCGGTCCACGCCCTCGATGAGCGAATGAGCCGGCGCCAGGAGCAGCAGAGCGACGGTGAGCGCGTCCCGACCGGTTGGCTGCTGCTCGTCGCCGGTCAACGGCTGCACGGAGCAGCCTTCGACGGTGGTGGGGACTGCGCTGCGCCAGTCGAGCACCATGTTGCCGTAGGCGTCCTGTGTGGACGGTGCGTGCCAGACCACGATCGTCTGCGCGCCCAATGGCCCGGCCGGCATGGGGGGTGCCCCTACGCGCTGGCGCCGATGATGACGAGGTCGTAGCTCACGACCGAGCCGCCGCCCGAGTTGGTGATCCGTAGGATGTCTGCGGTCCCGGCGGTGACCGCGTAGGCGGTCGCGTCTGGCGCCCACAGGGCGAGGAAGCCGCCCGGCCGGATCGTCAGGGTGTGGGCTGCGGCGCCGACCCAGGAGATGAACCCGTTCGCGGCGGCGTTGCCGACGACCAGGTTGTTGGTGTTGCCCGGCGCGGCCGATATGAACAGGCCCTTGACGCGCAGGAGGTTCACGGCCGCGCCGAACGGGTCGGTCAGGCTGCCGTTGAGGTCGATGTCGGCGAAGCTGGAGGCGGCGATCTGCCCGCTGCTGTGCCAGATCCGATCGGCCTGGTTGGCGGCCGTGCCGTTGTCCAGAGCAACTCCGCGCTCGAAGGTCAGCGGCACCTCGCCGACGGCGAGGGGCAGCACGGTCGTGAGCCGGGACCGCACCGAGACCGACATCCGCGTGTCGTTGAGTGGCATCACGTCTCCTTGGGGTCGGCCGGCGCCCCGGCGTCCACGTTGATGGGGGTTGGTGGCGCGGCGGGCTCGTCGATGACCTCGATGCGGCCGGCCGGCAGCGTGAGTCGCAGCGTGGGGCCACGGCCCTCGCCCATGACGGTCTCGACCAGCTCGACCAGCCAGGGGAAGTGCTGCCCGTCGAGGGTGAGCGAGAACCGGTTGCCCTTGCGGACGACGCGAATGACGTCGGGCAGTGCGGCCATCAGGCCGCGGCCCACGCGGCGTCGTCGGAGTACTTGATGGCGACGAGCTGGTTGGCGTCCGGGTAGCCGGAGATGGTCACCTCGTAGCCGATCTCCTCGTCCGAGGAGTACTTGATGCTGCCGCGCTCGGACACCTCGGCCAGGGGCACGATGACGCGGTAGTGCTTGGTGCCGTCCACGATGTCCAGGCCCAGCATCCGCGGGTCCGGCCCGGGGGCCTTGACGTCGAGCCGGTACGGCGGTGTCGCGGCCGGGGTGTTGCCGCGGTGGTACAGGCTCAGCGTCGTCTTCTTCGTCTCGATCAACGTGAACTTCCACTTGATCTCGGAGCTGGAGATCACCCGCCGGACGACGACGGCGTTCTGCCACGCCTTGACCTCCTCGGTGTCCTCGTCGGGCTCCTCCTCGACCCCGTCGTCGGAGACGTAGCCGCAGTCGAGCCAGCCGGTCGGCCACGCGCTGGTCGCATCGGTCGGCTGCGTGGTGCCTCGTGGTGCGGTCATGACGGCGCCGGTGACGGCGACGCGTACCTGGTCGGCGTTGAGCGCCATCGGTCAGTTCCCTTTCCGGTGCTTCAGCTCGAGGTGAGGGTCGTCGGGGGCGTGGCCTTCCACGACCAGTCAGGCTCGGGGAACGAGCCCTGCGGCTTGGCGCCCGCGTTGTAGGCGAGCCGCGCATCTTCGAGGATCTTGTCGCGGCGTAGCCGGTCCCACGTCATGGACACCGCGCCGCTGGTGGACACCGCGAACCCGGCCGGGTTGCGTAGCGCGATCACGGCCAGCTCGAAGCCCCACGCGAACAGGTCATCGGGCAGCGGGTCCGGCCATGCGGCGAGGCCGGTGGCGTCTTTGAGCCAGCCGGCGGCGACGCGGCGAGCGGTGGCCTCCCGCGCCTGCGTGACCTGGGGGTCCTGCAACCACTTGGACAGGTCCCCCAGGTCGAACAGCTCGGCCATCGCCGGCTAGCTCGCCGGCGTGGCGTACTGCGCGATCAGGTCCGCCTTGGACAGGATCCCGGCGGCGTTGCGGGCGTCCTCTTCGGACACTCCCTCATCACGTTGCGACACCGCGTAGTCGACCCACGCGGCCTTGGGTGCCGACTGGGGTGGCGGTCCTCCGGCGTCGGGCTCCTGGCCGGCCGCGCGGGCATCCTCCGCCGCCGCCCCGTCCTCGATGAGGACGGCGAGGCCCACGTCGAGCAGGTGCCGCGCCTTCCCGGCGTACACGTCGCCGGGCAGCACCGCACCCTGCATCAGGCCGCGGATCTGCCGGCCGTCCGGGGTGTCCATCTCCACCGGCACATACGGGCCAGTGACCTTGACGCGCTGGCCGGGTGCGAGCACCTCGCGCAGCGGGCGCCGCTCATCGACGTCGAGCGTTGCGACCCGCTCACCGGTCAGTGGGTCGAGCCGGGTCGCGGCGAACCCTTGCGGGTGCTGGGCGTTGAGCGCGTCGACGATCTGCCCGGCGAACCCGGCGTCAAGGGCGAAGGCCACCGTACGGTCGCCGTCCGCCGTGGCCTGGATGATCGAGGTTCCGTCGTTGCGGTAGCTCATGTCGGCCCCTCTCACGTGCCCGAGTTGGTCAGCCGGATACCAGCGCCGGGCTCCTGCGGCGCGGGCACGGTGACCCGGCGGCCCTGCAGCCACCAGCCGTCGATCTCCGGGTCGATCCACGCCTTGACCTGGATCATCATCTCGTCGACCGTGTACCCGGGGTCGACCTCCTGCTCATCGGCCATCGACCCGAGCTGCGTCGAGTCGAAGATCCAAGGGTCGGCTGGCGCGTTCGGGCTGTGCAGGATGGTCAGCCCGCCGACCACCTCGATCTCGCCGGTGTAGATCGGGTTGGTGGTGGTCTCCCGCTGCAGCGCGTTGGTGACCTTGTCGTCGGACATGAAGTAGGCGTACGCCGAGTCGGTCAGCAGCAGCGTGTCGGGGGTGTAGCCCAGCTTGAGGTTCGCGATGCTCGCCTTGGCCCGCAGCACGTCACGCAGCATGGTGGGCGAGGCCGCGACCCACTGCGTGGTGATGGCGAAGGTGGCGGTCACCGCCGCGGCGACCGCGGACAGGGTCACCGAGTCGACCTGGCTGATGACGGTGTTGACCACCTTCCGCAGCGCCCGGGACACCTCCTGACCCGGGTACTGCGACCGCTTCGCCTGCTCGAAGGTCAGCTCGACCTTCTGGCCCCACTTGGACACCGCGGCCAGGCCGGCGGTACCGGCCGGCATGTTGGCGATCGGGTACTCGCCGCCAGCCTGCACGGCCCGCACCGGCCGGTCCGTGACGAACGGCTCGCTCATCTCGTACAGGACCGCGCCACCGGAGGAGCGCAGCCGGCCAGTGAGCACCTGGTCGGAGACGAACCGCAGGTCGCGGAAGTCCCGCAGCCGCCGCCGAATGTAGGTCGGCGACTGCAGCATCCGGTCGATGGTCAGCAGGTTGCCGGTCAGCGTCGGCGCTGCCGGCGGGTAGGTACCTGGCATGAGTCAGCTCACCGACCAATCATCTGGAGCTTGATGCCGGCGCCGGCGGCGGCGGTCGCGGCGACGCCGATGAGCTGACCGAAGGTGCCGGCGCCGATCGCGCTGACCTGGCCATTGGCGGCCGTGGCGAGGTTGTCGCCGACCGCGACCGCGGCGGAGGCAGTCACCTCATGCGTGACACCGGGCAGCGGCCACACCGTGACCGGGGTGCCGATCGCCGCGTCATGTCCGGCGACGCCGACCGCGGCGGTGGAAGCGGCGCCGGCGGGGATCACTGTGTCTGCCGCGGACAGGGCGACGACCTGGCCACCCACGACGGCTGTAGCACCGACGGTGAACGAGCGCGGCCGCAGGCCCGCGCCGAAAATCGGCGTGTAGTCAGCCACCGGTCACTGCCCCTTTCCCGCGTAGCGCATCGAGGGTGGGAACAGGTTGTCGAACATGGCGTCCTCGGCCGCCTCGTCCGATGTGACGTCCCCGCCGTGGCCGAGCTCGGCGACCGCCAGCGCGGTGTTCTTCTGCAGGCTCGCGATCAGCGTGCGGGTGCCCTCAGGGTCGGCGTCCCACAGCTTGGCGAAGTGGTCGCGCTGCGCCGGGGTGAACTTGCCGTCCCGCACCGCCTGCGCGACGACCTGGTCGCGCTCCTCGCGCTCTCGACGCGCCTCGCGCGCCTCCAGCCGCTTGATGGTGTTCTGCATCTGCTCCCAGGCCGAGTCCGACACCAGGCGCATCCCGGCCGGGACCGCCCCGTTCGGCTTGACCACCGGCGGGGCCGGCTCGTTCTGGTCGCCGGGCGGGTTGGCGGGCGGTCCCGCCTGTCCGAGGCCGGCCGCGGCCAGCGCCGCGGTCACCTCGGTGTCGGGGGCGTCGGATGCGAGACCCAGCGCCTCCCGGATCTTGGCTGCGTCCACTGACGCCTCCTTCGGGTTCGGATCGACCACCGTCGGGTCGGCGGTGGTTGTCTTCGTGGCCTCGCCGCGGATGCGCTGGGCCGCCTGCGCGGCTGCGGCCAGCGCGGCATCCGGCGGCGCCGACGATCGCCCGGCCTTGCGGCCGGCCAACGTCGGGGCCGGCGCATTTTCCCGCCCCTGGTACACGAACGGCGACAGGTCCAGGCGGTCCTGCGAGCGCAGCGTGTCCCACATGTCCCACAGACCGGCCTTACGGCCCGGCGTGACCTTGCGGCCCGTCGCGGTGCCCTTGTCCTCGTCGGTGGCGACCCGGTCGGCCAGCCCCGCCTTCACCGCCTCCTCGGCCGAGTACCAGGTCTCGGCCTTCATCAGCTCCCGCCACTCGTCGACGGTGCCGCCGGCCTTGGCCGCGTAGGTGGAGGCGATCGCCTCGGCGGTCGACTCCAGCTGCCGGGCCACCTTCTGCATCTCGTCGACGTCACCGACCGCCCAGGTTCGCGGGTTGTGGACCATCATCTGGCTGCCGAGGCCCATGACGACCTCGTCGCCGGCCATCGCGATGACGCTGCCGGAGCTGGCCGCCATCCCGTCGACCATCACCCGCACGTCGGCGCGGTGCTGGCGGAGCATGTTGGCGATCGCCACCCCCTCGGAGACCTCCCCGCCGGGGGTGTTGAGGTGCAGCACGATGTGGTCGACGTCCAGGCCCGCGACGTCGCGGACGAAGTCGTCGGCGCTGAGCCCCCACCAGCCGCCGACGACGTCGTACAGGTACACGTCCGCGGTGGTGCGCTCTGGCCCGTCGCCGTCGGCCTCGGCGACCACCGGGCCGACGTGGTACCAGGGTCGCGGCCCGGCCGGCGCGTTCGGGGGTTGCGGCATCGTGTGTTCTCCTCAGTGGTCGAGGCCGGGGATCGGCGGCTGGAGCGGGGCCGGCAGGCGGCGTCGAGCCCGGGCCGCTGCGGGTGGTGCCGCGGGCGGCTCGTCGGCGGGCGCCGGCTCGTAGTCCGGTGTCGGGTCGGGGTTCGGCGGTAGGCCGTGCTGCTGGCGTGCCGCCTGCTCCAGGACCGGATCCGGCCGCAGGATGCCGGCGTCGACGAGCATCTTCAGCGCCGCCGCGGTCGCCGTCTGCCGGCTGCCGATCTCATCGAAGACGATCTTCGGGGCGGGTTCGTCCACGCCGAAGTTGACGTCGACCAGGTCCTCGACGATGTGTTGGCTCGCGGTGTCCGCGACCGCCTGGGCCAACGCTTGCAGGCTCAGGGTGAAGAAGTCGGCGAACGTGGCGCCCAGCGCCCACGAGCCCGTCTGGGTGCCCAACGTGAGGAAATGGGCGAGGACACCCTTGGCGATCTGCTCGTCGTGGTAACGGATCGCCGGGTTCGCGTCCGGCAGGTCCCCCTCCACACCGACCAGCCGAATCTTCGCCCCGTTCGGGATGGCCGCACCGGCCGCCTCCCCGGACCGCCACGAGGTGGCGATCTCCTGGCCCTTGTCGAGGCTCTTCTCCTTCTCCGCCGCCTCATAGACCGGGATGCCCATGCCGTTGCGCTCGATCGTCTGCGCCTGCACCCGCAACAGCCGATCCTTGATCAGCCAGTTCTTGTACCCCGCCCGCAGCAGCGACCGGCCGACCCAGTTACCGGCCTCGCGCTCATGCACGTACCCCACCAGCCGGTTGACCGGCATCGGCCGCGCCCGCGGCCCCGCCATGGTGCCCCACTGGCTGACCGAGACGAGGCCGCCGTCCTCCGCAACGTCGATCTTCTCGATGGTCTTCGGCATCCGCGGCGCCAGCTTCCGCAGCCGCGCCCGCCGGCCGTCGTCATCGACGCGGTACACCTGCTCGAAGTACATGTGCCCGTACACCAGCATCAGCAGGGCGTGCCGCAGATGCTCCGGCCAGGAGAACCGGTCCCGGGTGCGCGGTGCCGGCCTGGGCGTGGCCCCGACGATCGGCAGGCCGAGGTCTTCGGACACCCACGCGGTCACCTCGTCGCGGGCACCGCACGGATCCAGACGCCACGGGGTCAGCAGCACCGGCTGGACCACGGCCCGCAGCACGGAGGCGACCTGCGAGTCCTGCGACCGCATCGCGTCGAACACCTGCAGCGACTGCGGCCAGCGCAGCTCCGGAGTCGACTCGTCGGGTTCCCAGTCCCACCAGCCGCCGCCGCCGGACCCCTGCCACGCGTAGCCGATCTCGGTCACCGGGACAGGAGCAGTCACAGCATTCCCTCCGGTCTGGGCGTGGGGGTTTTAGAAGCCAGCGGTCGCCAATGGGTGCGCGTGCGATCTGGCCGGGGCGCGAACGACCACCGGTGCGGGCGGCGCCGCCACGTCGGGCTCGCGTAGCCGACCGTCGATCGCCTGCAGCAGCGCTGTCATCCCGTCAATGCGTTTGCCGGACGCGCGGCGGTCCGGCTTGACCGGCCGCAGCCGGTCCGGGTCGTTGGCTGGGCTCCTCGCCTCAAGATTGTCGGCCATCCAGCGCGCGACGGGGTTCCCGCCGGTGCGCAGCTGGCGGGCGGTGAGCAGCCGCATGAGCTCGGTCATCGGCCCGGTCATCCGCTCGTACGTGGTGGCCGACTCGATGAGCTCCAGGCCGGTTCGCTGCACGATCGCCTGCCGGACGGGCTCGCCGGACCACTTGTCGTAGGTCACATCGACGATGACGAACAGGTCGTTGTCCGCCTCGATCTGCTCGTAGATCAGGTCGTAGTCGATGGTGTCGCCGTCGGTGACAGTGACCCAGCCGGCCGCCGCCCACTGCGAGAGCTGGCCGTCGGTGTGCTCGTCGAGCTTGGGCACCACGGCGGCCGGGCACCAGTGCCGCCACAGGATCGAGCCGTCCTCGAAGAGCAGGCACCATGCGGTGAGGTCCAGCTTGGAGGACAGGTCGAGGCCGCCCCAGCAGCGCTGCCCGGCGAGCTTGGGTAGCAGCCAGCCCGGGTTGGGCGCGAGCTCGCCGGTGTTGGCGTCCCAGAGATCGAGCGAGATGTAGCGGGTGACCTGCTGGACCCGCTGGTTGCACTGGAACTGGCGGTAGGCGTTCTCCCGCTGCGGGTTGCGCTTGGCGTCGACGGCCAGGCGGCGCATCGCCTCGCGGCTTTTGAACTCGTCGAGGCCCGGGTTTGGCCACTTCCAGTTGCGCTCGTCGAACGGGTCGCAGGACACCGGAAGGTCCGGATGTCCTTTGTGGATCCGCCACAGCCTGGCCAGCTCCACGTCGGTGCGGGGCAGCTTGCGCACGAAGGCGAACACGTGGGGCGCGCGCTTGGGGTCCTCCTGGATCCGCTCCGCCTCGTCGATCAGCTCCGCCCCGAACGACGCGCTGTCGTTGGTCTCCGTGCTGGTGGCGTACAGCAGCTCCTGGGTGCGGGCGCCGACCGCGGTGACCATCGCCTCCCACAGCCCCCCGTTCGGCTGCGAAAGGACCTCGTCGAGGTTGAAGCCGTGCGGGTTGTGGCCGAGCTCGCCGAGCGCGTCGGCGGTGATGATGCGGTAGTAGCTCGACGTCGCCGCGTCGACGATGCGTTTCTCGTTCTTGAAGTGCCGCAGCCGCCGCGCCAGGATCGGGCTCAGCTGCACCATCCGCAGCGCCGGCTCGAACACCTTCGCGGCCTGTTCGGTGTCCTTCGCGGCCGAGTAGACCTCGGCGGAGTCTTCGTCGTCGGCGACGAGCAGCAGCAGCTGGATTCCGGCCGCCAGCTCGCTCTTGCCGTTCTTCCGCGCGACGATGATGTAGGCGATGCGGTACCGGCGCACGTACCGGGACCACTCCTGCGACCAGACGACCTCGCCGAACAGCGGCCGGATGATCTCGTGTTCCTGCCAGTGCCGCAGCCGGAACGCGGTTCGCCGCAGCGGCCCCTTGGTGTGCACGAGCAGCTCGGGGAAGAACTTGACCGCCCGGTCGGCACGGGGCTGGCAGTAGTGCGCGCCCCGCTTGAAGCAGGTCAGCCCGTCGAGGGTGTAGCCGCACTCCGGGCCGCGGCGCTGCCGCGGCCGCCAGCGCGCGTCGTGGTCGGTGGCGGGCGGGCGTATCGGCATCGGCGCCCTCCCCGGTGCGCTACGACAGCAGCCGATCCGCCCCGGCCGATGGGGCCTTCTCGCCGGCGAGCAGGTGCGCGCGGTCCGCCGGCGTCAGCCCGAACCGGCCGCCGAAGGTGGCCACCAGGCCGGCGTAGTCGCGGACCAGCTGGACGGCCGGGTTCTTCACCATGCCGCGCTCGCCCTCGACGAGGGGGCCGCGCAGTGCGACGTCGCGGGCGGCCTGGGCGTGGCGGGCGATCGCGTCGCACAGGATCGCGAATGCATGGACGTCCCAGGCGGTAAGCACCTTCTTGGCGATCATGTCCGGGGCCAGCTGCTCCCAGATCGCGATGGCCGCCCCGTCGAGCGAGTCGTCGGCCAGCCATGCCGGCGGTTCCGGCGTGAGGTCCGGGTCCGGGACCGGCTCGCGGTCGTTGACCCGGTCCTTGCGGGCGCCCTGCAGCACCTTCAGCCGGGTCGGCTGGGCCGGCCGACCGCGGCGCGACCCGGTCGCCATCGCACGGTCACTCCACTACGGGACAGTCCACTATGGATTTTCGGGGGTTGTTGGCGCAAAAGCTCAGCAATTTTGTCAGCGTGAAAGCCGAGTTGGGACGGCGGTCACGCCTCACGTTCTGCTGGATTTTTTCGGGCCTGCCTGGCGCTCGCGGTGCCATCCACCGGGTTGGCGGCCGGCTTTGTCGGTACGGTCACACGAGTCGCACAAGCCGCGACCGTGCACGGGGTCGTTGGGGTCGAGGCCCGCGGCGATGAGCTGGCGCTGGTCGAGCGGCCAGTGGTCGGCGACGACGGACGGGGCGGCCTGGCACATACGGCAGGTCGGGTCGCGGGCTAGGACGGCTTCGCGGAAGCTGTCGCGATGCTGGGTGCCGTAGCCGCGCTGGCTCGGTGAGCCGCGCCGCTGGTCGCTGTCGTGGCGTTGCCGGCTGAGGCAGTCGCCGCACTTGCCGCGGCCGGGTGCAGGGGTCCCGGGGCATCCGGCGGTGGTACATCGGCGAGGGGCTCGGCTTGGCATCGTTGGGCTTCTGGGCAGACTGCTGCTGCTGGCATGAAGTGAACAATGAGATCGGCGGGCCGGTCAACCCGACTCGCCGGGCCGGCGGCGCCCGGCCGCTGACGCAGCGGTGGCGGCCTCGGCGGCGAGGAGGTCCTGCAGCGGGTAGTACACGCCGTCCGGGATGCGGATGGACGGGATGCCGCGCCGCCTGGCCCATTGGCGCATCATGGCCTCGGTGACATCACCGCGACGCGAGATCAGGCGTACCGCCTCGCCGGCGGTGACGTAGCGGCGGCCGCGCAGCTCGATGGAGGGCACCGTGGCGGCGGCGCGCCAGCCCCGGCCGTGGCCCTGCCGGGTGGACCCGACCGGTGGGCGGGGCGTGTGCGCGGCGGCGACCGCGGCCCACAGCCCGTACGGGCCATCCAGCTCGCCGCGCGCCCAGGCATGCCGGCGCCCCGCGTAGCGCACCTGCTGCCGGCAGCCGCAGCCGGCGCCGGCGCACACGCAGGCCTCGCTCACACAGGCGACATACCAGGCGCGCTGGTGGCGCTGGTCGCCGTCGTGGTGCAGCTGCAGCGACCGCAGCCGGCAGGCCGGGCAGCGGTCCGGCCACGGCGCGGTCAGCGTGGCCGCGACGCCGGCGGCCTCCCGGGCGATGCGGTCGGCCCGGTCCAGCCCGGCCGCGATCGCGGCGAGGTCGGCGGGCACCTCGCCGAGCTCCACCTGGTGCAGTACTCCGCCGGGCGGCCGCGGCCACACCACGCCGTCGGCGGTGGCGACCCAGCGGGCCGGGACGCCGTCCAACCACACAAGGGCGGCGGGGACGGCGTCCGGGCCGGCCCGGCCGACATAGACCGCCCGGGCGGCGGCCGCGACCGCCCTGGCCGCGTCGACCACGATCGCGCGGACCTGGGCCTGCGCCTCCACGATGGACAGCCGCGCCGGCGCCGACGTCGCCGCCAGGGCGCCGTGCCCAGCCGGGGCGCGGCTCAGCACATCCTCGGCCGGCCGGCGGTGCCGGTCGGCCAGGTAGTGCGGGTCGTAGCGGGGCCGCGGGTACCGGTCCGCGCGTTCGGCCGCGGCGAGCTCGGCCAGGCGCTCCCGCTCGACGTCGGTGAGCACCCGCCCGCCGCTGGTCTCCGTGCCCGGCTCGACCAGCTCGCCCAGCCAGGCCCACGACTCGCGCAGCCGGCCGATCGCGTCCCGGACGTCCCCGGCGTCCCGGACGCCGCTCACGCCGGCCCGCCCGCGGCTGGGCGGTAGCCGTCGACTTGTTCGGTCCTTCCGACGCATTCGCTGCGGGCGCGGTGCTCGTCGACGAGCGCCCGGGCGGCCTTGGGTGACAGCCAGCAGCCACACGGGTAGACCGCCACCACGCCCACGCTGCGCTGCAGCCGCTCGACCGGCGCCCGGCACCGCGGGCAGGTCGGCCGATTGGTCACGGAGCCTCGCTTGCGGCCTCGGCCTGCAGCAGCTCGACGAAGGCAGCCAGGGACTCGGCGATCGACACCAGGGCGGCCGTGCGGGCCTGGCTGATTGCACCGTCCTGTAGGGCCCGGAGCTCCTTGCTCCTGCCCGGCCACATCTCGCCCTTGGCGATGAGCTGCTCGGCGTGCTCGGTCCACCGGCGGAAGTTGCGCATCGCCAGCCGCGCGAGCTCCAGGTGGTCGACCGGCTCGGCCGTCGCCGGAACCGCCTGGGCGTCCGGCTCGGCCGGCGCCGCGGGCGCGCGCTCGGGGCACTCGGGCGGGCAGTCACTGTGATCCGTTGTGCTCATGGGGGTGGTCCTTCCTCGTCGGGTGGCCAGCCGGCGTGCTCGTCGGGGTCTGGCCCGGTGATGGCTGAGCGCAGGTACGGGTCGGGGTGTACCGAGTCGCGGTACGTCGAGGGCGGGCCGACGGTGCGGCGCTCGCCGCCCGGTCCGGCGTCGCTGGCGGCGCAGCTATCTACGACCGGCGGGCCCGACCCGACCCGACCCGACCCGTCCGGCAGGCCGTCACGGGTCTGGTTCGTGGTCGCCGTCGCAGGTTGTGCATCAGGCCCGCCGGTATCACCGGGCGGGCCTGCGTGGCTGCTCGGGGCCGGTTCGGGGGGCGGTCTGGGCGGCGGCGGATCTGGGCCAGGACCTGAAACGGGTTTGTTGTCGGTTTCGGGTCCGGTCGCTGTTGCGTTCCGGGTTGGTTCTGAGTCGGACTCAGAACCGGTATCAAAACTGGTCGATGTGGCGGGGTGGGTCGGGTGGCCCGGCAGCGGCAGCAGCCGCATCCCAGCCGCGTCCAGGCTGCGGTCCTTCTTCCGGGAGTTGCAGCCGCCGCAGCACACCACCAGGTTCGCCGCGCCCGCGGCCAGCTTGGGGTCGACGTGGTCGTATGTGCCGCGCAGCGGGCCGCGGCGGGCGTTCCAGTTGACCTCCACACCGCAGTACCGGCACCGCCCGGCGTCCCGGCGGCGCACCGCCGCCTTCAGCTCCGGGTCGCGCAGCTCACGCTTCTTCGCCCGGGCGACGTCGGTCTCCGCCCGGCTCGGGTTGCGGTCGAGGAAGTCGTGCATCGCGTATGCCGCGCCGGCCGGCCAACGCCGCTCGGCCAGGCAGTCACACGTTTCGCCGCGGCGGTGCAGCAGCGGCGCCCGGTCGAACGTCGGGCGCAGCAGCCGGCCCAGCGACGCCGGCGTGCCGTAGCCCTCGACGATGCCGGCCGGCAGGAACCCATCGGTGCCCTCGGCGCCGCAGTGCGCCAGGATCAGCGCCCAGTGCCCGAGCGCTTCGTTCCGCTGCCGGATCGCGGTGCTCGCCCGGGCGCCTGGGTCGGCCAGCCCGTGCACCTTCACGCTCAGGGGCAGCTTGTCATCCAGACGCAGCCAGGCCATGGGCTCAGGTCGCCGGCCCGCCCGGCGGGGTCAGGTCCGCGATCGCATCCAGCGCCTCCTGCATCGCCGTGTGCTCGGCACGCAGCCCGGCCAGCTCGGCGAGCAGCTCGGCGTGCGCGAGGACCAGGCCGTCGTAGGCGCGTAGCAGGCCCGGCAGCTCGCGCACTGCAGCCAGGGCGGCGGCGAGGTACCGCAGGTCGCTCAGGTCGGCGGCCGCGGCCTCGTACGCCTCGTACCGGGCCCAGACCGGGCCCGTGTCCAGCCGCTCAGCCAGCGGGTCGGTACCCAGCCACACAATCCGGGTGCGGCCGCCGTGACCATGCACCCGCGGGATCTCCTCGAGGCTGTCCCAGACCTCCGTCTTCCGCGCGCCCACCCGGCCGGGCGCCCAGCGCACCACCGCCTTTCCGTCGGCGAACCAGACGCCCCAGGCGATCAGACCCACGCCGGAGATGCCATGGACGTCATCCTCGCGATAGAGCGCGAAGACCCGCGGCGGCCGATTCGCCGGCGGCGGGGACGGTTTCGGACGCGGGCTCACGGCCCGATCCCGTCAACGGGCTCGACGTACCCGGTAGTCATCAGCACGGGCGACCGGTCCTTGAGCGTAAGCGCCGTGGTGCCGGCGGCTGCGTCAGCCACAGGTGCACCTCCGGATCGAGCGCAGACAGCCGTGGCAGCGCCACGTGTAGCCGTCGCTGTCGTAGGCGCCGAGGTAAGTCGTCCACCGGCGACACGGGCACCGGGGCACCAAGTTGCGACGGCGAAGCTCGTCGACGAGCTCCTCGACGGTGGCCTCGCGCAAGGCGTCAGCCACCGGTCTGTTCCGGTTCCGATGCGCCGCGGGCGCGCTGCTCGACGTCGGCCAGCTCGTAGCCCTGCGCCTGGATGAGGGTCAGGTAGTGGGCGGTGCCAGGGTCGACGTTGCGCCACGAGTGCCGGCCGGTGGCCTCCTCGTACGCGGCCAGGACCAGGCCGAGGGTGATGAGCAGGGCGCGGCCTTCGGTCGCGGTGGCCAGCACGCCGGCGATGTCCTCGCCGCGGCCGCCGTGCAGCCGCTTCGTGCGTTCGATGCCCAGCAGCTCGTAGGCGAGCTGGTTGCCGCCGGTGAACGCCCGGGTGATGGCGAAGTCGGCGCGGGCGAGGCTTGTCGCGATGAACGCGGCCGCGGCCTTCGGTGCGGTCTTGCGGCCCAGGAAGGTGCGCAGCCAGTCCCGGCGTACCGCCTCGGCGCTGTCCCACGCCTTGTTCGAGTCGATCACGTCGCGCCGCTCGGCCCGGGCCTGCTCGCGTTCCTGCGCGGTCATCTCGGCGTTGGTCTTGCGGCCGGAGTCGTGGCCGCCCCACCGCGGGGCATGGCCGTGGGCCTGGTAGTCGGTGCAGACGTACACCGGCACCCATCCCCGGCTCCAGCTGTCGTCGTCGTCCTCGTCCCCGCCGTTGCTGACCCACTCCTCCTCCAGCCAGGCGGCGTGGCCGGGACACTGCGCGTGCATCTGCGGGGTGAGGACCTCGCCGTCGGCGGTGAGCTGGTCCAGCCGCTTCATGCTGGTCTTGGGGTCGTAGGGCGGCGGGTCGACGACGGTCACGCCGGCGGCGGCGGTGAACGCCGCGGTTGCCTCCGCCCTGGCGGCGGCGTCGGCGCGCTGGTCACGCAGCCGCTGCGCCAGGTGGTCGAACCCGCCGTCCTTGGCGGCCACCACGAGTTTCTTGACCGCCTCCGCGTCGTCGTCGAACTCGGCCACCACCGCGGCCTGGTCCAGGGTCAGCCACTCCCACCGCTGGGTCGCGCCGCGGGCCACCGCGCTGCCGGCCACGGCCAGGCCGGCATCCACGTCGGGTCTGCGAAACGCCGTGCGCTTGGCGATCTGCGCCGCGCTGACCCCCAGCACGGCCAGCTGCTCGTACGCCTGGACCTTCTCCGCGGTGCTCAGCCCTGCCCGGTGCTCGTTCTCGCTGAGCTGGTCGACCAGGCGGACGACGTCATCGGGTGCCGGCCTCACGATCACTGGCACGGTCGGGCGGCCGGCCTCGACGGCGGCCAGGGTGCGGCGCTGCCCGTGCACGACGACCAACTGCCGGTCGGCGTCGCGGTAGGCCGTGATCGCCTGAAGCACGCCACGCTCGCGCACCGACGCGACGAGGCTCTTCGACGGGCGCGTATCCAGGCGGGCGTTCGCACCGAGGACCAGGCTGCACGGGTCAACCTCGATCAGCTCAGCCGCGGTCGCCGTGGTCGCGGTCGCAGTCTTACGCATCGGCATCCTCACAGTCCGGGTCGTAGTAGTCCGGGTGGCATGGGCAGGTGTGGCCGCACACCCCGAGCCCCAGCGGCTCGTCCGGCTCACACGCCCGGGCCGGGCAGCAATGGCAGCCGTGGCAGTCGGAGAGCAACCGCGGATCACTCATCGGTGGGCCCCTCGTCGAAGGCGGAGCGGACGTCTTCTTCCAGCTCGAAGGGCAGCATCGTCTTGCCGGTACGCCGTTCGTACTCGCGCTCCATGAGCATGCGAAGGCGGCGCAGGTCGTCCGGGTCGGTGATGGCCTCGATGCGCCGCACCCGGATGGTCGGGATCCGGTCGCCGTTGTCCACATCATCGGTGATCTTCGAGCAGTCGATGAGGGCGACCACCACCTGTACCTTCTTCGGCTCGTCGAGCAGCTCCCGGCCGATCGGGGCGAGGCCGTTGGCGTCGCCCTTGGGCAGGCGGCCGGAGAACTTGGCGCTCATGACCCGGCCGCCGCGAGCTCGACGTGCTCCACGACCCGGGCGGCGTGGCGCATCCCGCGCACGAACAGCATGTGCACGGCGTCGCCGCGGGGCACCACGGCCTCGCAGGCCTCGGCCTCGGCCAGGATCGCCGCGCGCAGCCGCGCGGCGACCGCCACCAGGTCGCGGCGGCGGCGCTGCCGGCGGTCGGCCTCCCGCCGCAGCCGGGCCAGCAGGTGCTCGTCCGGCGGGACCGCGAGGGGCACCGTGTGCGGGCGGGTCATCGGGTGCCCACACTCGCGCTGCACCTCGCCGTCCTCGTCCAGGACGTACAGCCGCACCGTCAGGGTGCCGGCGGCCGTGTCGACGAGGATTGGCGCCCACGCCGGCACCGCGTTCGGGGTGATCCCGTTGGCGGCCAGCCAGTCCGCGACCGGCCGCGCGGCCGCCGCCGGCGGCGGCGGATCCTCGGTAAGGGTGTTCATTCGTCCCTTCCTTGTCCGACCAGCTGCGGTGAGCGTGTGACGCATGACCGGGCCGGCGCCGACGCCGTCGCCGTCTCGGTGGCCGTGAGCAGGGCCGCCACCGCGGCCAGGCACTGCGGACAGACGCCCTCGGCGCTGTGGCGTCGGCCGCTGAGGTACAGGCCGCAGGCCATCGGCCCGGTGACATGCGTGCCGTCGGTCTGGACCCGCCGGGCGGCCGCCAGGTGCGGCACCGCGCCGCCCGACGCCTTGACCGCCAGCCACGCCGGGTTCGCCTGCCACCATGCCCGGGCGGCCACCCGGGCCGCGCGGATCGCCTCGCGCTCGCCCAGGCGTGCCGCCCGGGCCAGCCCGTCGCGCAGCCGTAGCGGCAGCCGAAGCCAACAGGGTCCACACGACGCCCAATCGGCCGGTGCGCTACCGAAGCATCCGCCCGGGCACTGGTGGCGCAGCATCAGTCCTCCCCCACGCCGTCGAGGGGCTCGCCGAGCCGGCGCGCCTCCAGCTCCCGCGTTGCCGCCGGCACGGGCGGCAACGCACCGTGCGGGTGCCGCTCGTCGCCTGGCCTGCCGGGCAGCCCGCAGCGTCGGCAGTAGCGGTTGCCGTGGAAGTCCGCCGGCACGCTGCCGTCCGGGTCGAAGCTGCACACCACCTTCGACGCGGGCGGCTTGCTCTTCGCTGGACTCATCAGGGGCCGTCCCGCAGGGCCGGGCCGAGCAGGCCGACCAGCTCGACGTACTCGCGCGGCCCCAGCGTCACCACATCGGTGACCTGCGGGAAGAGCAGCTGCAGCAGCTCGTCCGGCAGCAGCCCGAGCGCCCACAGCACCTTGACCGCCTGGCCGGGCGAGGCCGGCATGAGGTCGTGACCCAGACCCAGGTACGACACGCCCAGCGCCCCGCTGTCCGGATCCCAGTACACCGCCGCCCCGTCGAGGTCCTGCCGCCACGCGCCGGGCACCGCCCGGTCGCGGGCCCAGCCGTTGGCCCGCGCCCAGCGGAGCACCCCGGCCAGCAGCCGCCGCTCATCCCACGTCAGCGGCGGCACCGCCAGCTCGGCGGTCACGTGGTCACCGCCGCGAGCAGGTCCCGGGCCGCCGTCAGCCGCTCGAACACGGCCTGGTCGCCGCCTTCGAGGTCGGGATGCCAGACCCGCGACGCCAGCCGATAGGCGGTGCCCTGCGCCGCCCTATCGGTGAGCAGCCGGGCCGCGGTGAAGGCGCCGCCGCAGTGCTCGGCGAGCAGCTCGGCCGCCTCCCCGACGGTCATGGACGCGGCCGTGGTGCCGGCCGGCAACGCCCGCCAGCCGCGGTACTGCTCGCCCCTGCGGCTGACCCCGTAGCGGTCCACGGCCCGCAGCGCCTCAAGCGCGAGCGCGACCGCACGGACGTTGTCCTGCCACCGGTCGTAGACGTCGGTGGCGTACGTGAGATGGCCGTGTTTGGTGTCGAACGCGAGCCGCACCCCAGGGTCTGCGATGCGGGCGTTGGCCCGCAGCATCCCGTCCAGCCGGATGTCCTGCTCCGCGGCGTTGACCTGGATGACCACCAGCTCGGCGCCGAGGCAACGCATCTCGCGCTCCAGGACATCCAGGGTCCCCCGCCACGATGACCGGAACCGGGCCATCTGCCGCCGCGCGGTGCGCGGCCCAACCCAGGCGGTCAACGGGCGTATCTGGTACCTCACCGGCCGGCCTCCCCGTCGTGTCTGCCGAAGTCGACCGGGCCGATGCGAACCTCGGCCGGATCAACACCCTCGCGGCGGGCCAGCACCTCGGCGATCGCGGTCAGCACCACAGCCAGCTTCGCCGCCATCAGCTCGACCAGCTGCCGCGCGGTCGCGTCCGGTGGCGGCGGATGGTTCAGGCCGTCCACGCCGGGCCAGGCGTGCCTGTGCAGCGGCACCGCGCCCGGCAGGACGGCGAGGTCCTGGCCGTAGACATCGCCGAGCAGCGTGGAGCTGCCGGCGTTGCCGCCGGGCCGGGCCGCGGCGTACCAGCTGTCGGCGATCTCGAACAGCGGCACGTCCTCGTAGCCGGTCCAATAGCTGGCGACCGGCTGCTGGCCCGGCGCCAGCGCCCGTCGCCGGCGGCGCAGCATCGACCGGGTGGCGAGCCGATCGGCGGGCAGGTCGTCGTACCGGTACAGCGGCCGCCCCGCCGGACACGTGGTGCGCCGCGGCGTCACGACCCACCACCCGAGCAGGTGTCGCACAGCGGCCGGCCGCCCAGCCCGTACCGCTCACACGGCTGGCGGCAGCGCGCGCACGGCCCCACCGTCACACCCGCGTCCAGGCGGCCATGCACGCTCAGCCGCCAACCACGCCGCCGCGCCAACGCCACCAAGAACTCCGACAACATCGCGGTCACCGCCGCCGCCGATGCGAAGCTGCGTCAGGGCAGCTGACGAAATGCGACCGGTACAGCTCGCCATGCCCGGCCCGATCAGCCTCAGGGACTACCGTGGCGACCAGGCGCCCGCCGCGCGTCTCCGACAGGTGCAAAGTCCCGTCCGGGACCGGCTCCGCATCCACCGGCATCGCCTTGCCAGTCGCCGCCGACGTCGCCCACACAATCGGCCGGTCACAGCTACGACACTCGCCCCGGCTACTCATGCCGCCGCAACCCTCAGCGAGTGGCTGGTCCGGTTCTGTTTAGCCCACGACGTCCACACCGCCGCCCGGGTGCCCGGCGGCGTCGGACCCAGAGCGTCCAACGTGGCCTCGATCGAGTGCCGGTAGCGGCTCAACAGGTAGAACGGCCCCACCGGGACCACCGTGCCCGGCCGATGCCGCCCCGGCGCCCGCCGCACACCAGGCCGATGCGACCGCAGCGCCAACAGCACCACCTCAGGCCCGATCAGCCCCGCCTTACGGCAGCTCCACAGCAGCACCGCCCACATCACCACCGCGATGAACAGCGGAATCGCCCAACCCGCAACGCTGCGGCGCGGCCTGCGACCACCAGCCACGACCTACGACCTCCGGTCCGCAGCGCCGTCGTATAGCAGGCGCGCGGCCGTGTGCTGCGCCTCGGCCGCCTCCTGGGCCACCGCGGACAGCCGCATGTGGAGGGTCAGGCAGATGTCCCGCTCGTCGGCTTTGCGGTGGCTGTGCCATTGCCCGGCGAGGGTGAGCAGCGCGCTGGTGTAGCCGGCCACCACCTCCGGCGCCGCCGCGTACAGCAGCCCGGCGATGATCCGCTCCGCCGGCGTCCTATAGCCCCGGGTGGTGGCGGGGAAGGCGTCGACGAACAACGCGGCGTCGACCAGCGCCTGCTGCAGCGCGAACATGGGCAGCCGCACGGACGGGTCCTCCTGCACCGCTGGCCCGGGCACGGCGGCGGTCACCGGATGCCCAACCGCTGGCACTCCGACAACGGCAACACCCGCACCCGGCACCGGCCATCGGGCCCGCAGGCGACCCGGGCGATCGTCTCGGCGAACTGGCGCAACGCCCGGGCCCGGCTGGTCGGCCAGCCCGGCGTATGCACCGGGCCGCTGGCGTACCGGTGGGTCAACACCACCCGGTAACGCTCCACACGCAACAAACGGCGAAGCACCCTCAACAAACGGCGGCGGCGCATGACGTACGCTCCCTTGGCGTCTGGGCGGTCCCCGCGGCTCATGTCGGGTAGCGGGGACCGCGGCATGTCTGAGGACGGGGTTACTGGCCCCGGCGGCCGGCAGATGGCTGTGCCTGCTCAGCCTTGAGCTGGCGCTCGATGTAGTCCCGGATCGACTGGAAGGTGACCTTGCGGCTGCGCCCGCTGTGGTAGCTCTGCAGCTCGCCGGTCTCGATGAGTCGGTAGATCGCGCGCTCGCTGAGGTCGAGCAGCTGGGTCGCCTTCTTCACGGACACGGCGAGGGCGCCGTTCTCCGGTGCTTCGGGCGTCCCCGCACTCGAACTGACCTTGCCCGTTATTCCCTGCACGGGGACGATCGTTCCCTGGCTCCCTTCTCAGGGACAAGTCAGCCGTTCGGTTGATTCTTACCAGGTCCAGTGCGCGCTATGGTGCCTCCATGCAACTCAGGACAACCCCAGGCACAGTGTCCCGGCCGCGGGATCCGCCCCCACTCTCGGACGGCAGTCCGAGATACGGGACCTACGGTATGTCCGTGCCGACCACCGAGGGCCCGAACCCGCGCCACGTCGCGTTCTCACGCTTCGTCAAGCGCGCCACCGACCAAGCCAGGGCGACCAAGGGCTGGGAGGTACGCGACATCGAGGCGGCATCAGGCGTCGGCAAGAGCACCATCTACCGGTGGATCAGCGGCGACTTCGAGCTGGACCCCAGGGGCGGCGACATCGAACGGTTCTGCGACGCCCTCGACATCCCGCCCTCGGTCGCCTTCACCATCCTGTGGCCCGGGAAGAACAGCCGGCGCACGGTGACCGAGCCGCTGCCGATGGACGACGACTTCCAGCTGCTGCTGCGCAAGCTGCGAGACCCGAACGTCAGCGAGCCGGAGAAGTACCACATTCGCGAGACGATCCAGGGGCTCGCCGCCCGGCCCGTGCGCCCAGCCCGCTCCACAACGGACAGACCGGCCACCCGGCGACGTACCGGCTAACACGGTCTGACCGATCGTCTAGGTCAACTCCCGGCAACTCCGGACGTACCCTGTCACGCATTGGGCAAGCGCCGGGGGGGCGACGAACCAACCACGTCCGTGCAGAAAGGACAGTCGCACATGGCGCTGCCCCGCCACTCCCGCAACCCACGCCGGCGCCACCCCCGCCGCACCTTCACAACGGTCGTTCCCGCCGCCGCGACGGGGCTGCTCTGGGCCAGCCTGCTGGTCCAGGTCGTCGCCGCCTGGAGCGGCCAGTCGCTGATAACCATCACGGCGGCCGTCTGCGTGGCGATCACCCCCGCGATCATCCTCACCGCAGCCATCCGCCGCTCGGCCAACCGCATACATCGCAGCCTACGAAGCGACGTGCTGCTCGTCGCCGGCTCGATCAATGAGACCACCCTTGAGCTGCGAGGCTCGATCGTCAACCTCGCAAGCGACTCGGCAGTCCAAGCCGGCCAGCTCGCCGCTCTACAGGAGCAGGTGGGCGCAAAGCTGGACCGTGCGGTCGGCTACTGGCGGGGCTATGCCGACGCGACCGACGACCTGACCGGCAACGGCAACGTTGTGCCGTTGTATCCACGCGCCAAAGATGGAGCTTGACCCATGCCACGCCAACCCAACGGCCGCCCGTCGATCTATCCGGGCTCCGATGACAGGTACCACACCTACGTGACCGTCGGGCTGAAGCCTGACGGCACATCCGACCGCAGGCACATCAAGCGGAGGACGGCGGCCGCGGTCGCCGACGCGGTCGAGGAGCTGCGGCGGCGGGTCGATGCCGGCGGCGGCGCCGCGCCCGGGAAGATCGAGACGGTGGCGGAGTGGCTGACGCACTGGCTGGAGAACGTCGTGCGCCCGGCGCACCCGCAGACCACCTACCGCGCGTATCGGTCGCTGCTGACCATCCACGCGGTCCCGACCATCGGGCGGTACCGCCTCGACGGGTCGCGCAGCCGGCTTGAGCCCGAGCACGTCCAGACCCTCTACGCGAAGATGCGCCGGGCCGGGCTGGCGCCGCTGACCGTGCTGAAGATGCACCGCACCCTGCACAAGGCGTTCGCGCTGGCCAAGCGGCAGGGCAAGGCGGTCCGCAACGTGTGCGACCTGGTCGACACCCCGGAGGCCAGGGCGAAGAAGATCGACGCCTACGACCTGGACGACGCGCAGGCGCTGCTGGCCGCGGTCGCCGGCGACCCGATGGAGGCCCGCTGGCTGGTGGGCATCCTGCTCGGGCCGCGGCAGGGCGAGGCACTCGGGATCCGCTGGTCCCGGGTCAAGCTGACCGGCAAGCGCCCGCGCATCAACCTGGAGAAGCAGCTGCAGCGCTACACCTGGCAGCACGGCTGCGCCGACCCAGCGGCCTGCGCGGCGCCGCGCTGCCGGCGCCAGCCGTGCGGCCCGTCGTGGGCGCACGGCTGCGCCGAGCCGGACTCCTGCAAGCGAAACCCGCGATTCTGCCCCGCTCGCGTCCCGGCGAAGTGCCGGCGGCACACCCGGCCGTGCCCGGCGGCCTGCCAGCCGGGCTGTGCCCGCCACGCGATGCACTGCCCGGAGCGGGTCGACGGCGGCCTGGTCGAGGTCGACCTGAAGACGGAGAAGTCCCAGCGGGGCCTGCCGCTGACGCCGTGGGTCGTCGAGGCGCTCAACCGCCGGCAGGCCCGGCAGATGACCGAGTGCTTCGACCGCGGGGTCTCCTGGGACCCGCAGGGGCTGGTCTTCACCACCCCGGCTGGGGCTCCGGTGGACCCGCAGCGCGACCGGGCGGCGTGGCGGGCGCTGGTCGCCCGCGCCGGGGTGCCCGCCAAGCGGCTGCACGCCGCCCGGCACACCGCCTGCTCGCTGCTCATCGCCACCGACACCGACATCTCGGTGGTGAAGGAGCTGGCCGGCCACACCGACGTGAGGATGACGCTCGGTTACGTTGATGTGGTCGACAAGAGCATGCGGAAGGCGGTCAAGCGGCTGGAGAAAGCGCTCCGGAAGGACAAGCCCAAGCGATCACGCGAACGGTAGTGCAACCCTCGTCTGCAACCCTCGGCCCCCGGAAGATCACTCCCGGGGGCCGTTTTGGCTGGTCAGACCCTGAGCCGCCTGTCGGAATCGAACCGACGACCTGTGCTTTACGACGCAGGCAAGTGTACGTGATGCGGTAACGTCCGGTCGCGTGACTGCCGACCTGCCCCTGCCCCCAGCGACCAAGGGCGAGCCGCCCCCGGCGCCCGGTGAGCTCACCGCCCACCCCGGCCCGCCGCTGCAGCTCGGTCCATTCGAGCCCGTCGACGAGGACTGGAGCCCGGAGCCCGCCGACGCCGGCCGGCCCACCAGGTTCAACCCGCAGCAGCTGGGCTTCACCCCGCGCCGGGCCGTACCGTGGCTGAGCCCGGTGCTGTTAGCCGGTACCGCGGTCCGGGTGATCCTGGCCGAGCTGTTCGGCGCGTACCTCGACAAGCGGGAGCTGCAGAACGCCTTGCCGGGTCGGGTCTTCACCGAGTTTCCGACCGGCACCGACGGCCAGCCCGACCCGAACGGCGAGCAGTGGGTGGACTATGTCGCCGATCTCGGTGACGGCTTCAACGCCACGTACTCGATCGCCTACCTGCTCGCCCAGCCGCAGCTGACCGTGGGCGACCGGGTGCTGCCGCGCGGCCGGGTCCTCGTCATGGGCGGCGACCAGGTGTACCCCACCGCGAGCGGGCAACAGTACGAGGACCGGTTCAAGGGTCCCTACCGGGCGGCGCTGCCCTGTCCCCCGCTCGACGGGGAGCAGCCGACGCTCTACGCGCTGCCCGGCAACCACGACTGGTACGACGGGTTGACCGCCTTCCTGCGGCTCTTCGCCCGGGCCCGGGGCAAGGTGGGTGGCTGGCGCACCCAGCAGTCCCGCTCGTACTTCGCGATCCAGCTGCCCAACCGCTGGTGGCTGTACGCCATCGACGCGCAGTTCGGGGCGTACCTCGACGACCCGCAGCTGCGCTACTTCCACAACGCGGCCCGCCATCTGCAGCCCGGCGACCGGGTGATCGTCTGCCCGCCGTCACCGGACTGGGTCCGGACCACGAGCGACCCGGACGCCTACGACACCATCGACTACTTCGTCCGGAAGGTGCTGGCGCCGCACCAGGTCCGGGTGCGGCTGCTGATCGCCGGCGACCTGCATCACTACAACCGCTACACCAGCCCGGGGCGGGAGCTGATCACGTTCGGCGGGGGCGGTGCGTACCTGTACGGCACGAACCACCTGCCCGAGACGATCGAGGTGCCGCCCAAGGAGACCCTGACCCGCGCCGCCAGCCCAACACGGAAGTACCGGCTGGCGGCCAGGTACCCGACGAAGTGGCGCTCGCGGGCGTTCGCCGCCGGTATCTTCGGCCGGCTGCCGTTGCGCAACCCGGGTTTCGTGGGGCTGCTGGGGACCGTCCAGGTGCTGCTGATGCTGGCGTTCGTCAACGCGGCGCAGCGGGTGTCGGGGATCCAGGAGCGCCTGGTGACCATCCCGCTCGTGCTGACCGTCCTGCTCGCGTTCGGCGGCGCGGTGGCGTTCGCGATGCCACCCACGGCCGGCCATCGAAGACCCAAGCACTGGATCCTCGGTTCGCTGCACGGCATCGCGCATCTGCTCCTCGCCGGGGCCGGCACGTACGTCTGGCTGAAGCTGCCCTTCGTCACCTACGACTGGCCGACGCCGCTGATCCTCGCGGTGGTCATCTACGGACCGATCTCGGGCCTCGCGGCCAGCTTGCTGGTGAGCGGGTACCTGCTGGTGGCCGGCGCGCTCAACGTCAACGTCAACGAGCTGTTCGCCGCCCAGGGCATCGCCGACGCGAAGGGCTTCCTGCGGATGCACTTCGGCGCCGACGGCACCCTGACCATCTACCCGATCGGCGTGGACCGGATCTGTCGCAGGTGGAGGGTCACGCCGGACGCGACACCGGACAAGCCGTGGCTGGAGCCGGAGGTGCCGTTGGTCACGCACCTGATCGAGCCGGAACCGATCCGGGTTCAGCCGTAGCGCTGCTCATACCCCTGCCGGGATCCGCACACCGAGGCGCGGCTGCAGCTGCAGCGTGAGCCGTCGGCGTCCAGCCGTACGACCACGGCGTCGCGCGGCACGCTGTGCCCGACGACGCGACCGTCACCGTCCGGTGTGGACACTCGCGAGCCGACGGCCGGCGCGCTCGCCTGGAACTGCTGGTACAGCGGGTGCTCGTACTTCAGGCAGCACATCAGCCGGCCGCATGCGCCGGAGATCCGCAGCGGGTTGAGGGGCAGGTCCTGGTCCTTGGCCATCCGGATGGTGACCGGCTCGAAGTCGGTGAGGAAGGTGGCGCAGCACAGGTCGCGCCCGCAGGAGCCGATGCCGCCCTGCACGCGCGCGGAGTCGCGCGCCGAGAGCTGCCGCAGCTCCACCCGGCAATGGAGGGTGGCGCCCAGGTCCCGGACGAGTGACCGGAAGTCGACCCGGTGCGGGGCGGTGAAGTAGATGGTGGTCCGCGGACCCTGGCCACCCGAGTCGAGCACGTGGTCGATCGCGACCACCTTCATCGGCAGGTCGTGCTCGCGGATCAGCCGCTTGGCCGCGACCTTCGCCTCCGCCTTGCGCGTGCGCAGCAGCTTGTCGCGGCGCAGGTCCTCCTCGCCGGCGAGCCCGACCAGCCGCGGGAACCCGGCAGTGTCGTCGGAGATCCACTGCGCCGCCCACACGCACTCGGCGACCTCAGGGCCGTCATCAGTGGGTACGAGCACGCGGTCGCCCACGGCCGCGTTTAGTTCGCCCGGGTCGAAGTAGTAGAGCCGGCCGTACCGGTTGAAGCTGACCGCGCACAGCATGCCCATGCGTTCACCCTAGCCGCGTCCGGGCCAGCCAGGAACCGCTCCTTGCTACAGGGTGACCCGGGTGACGGACCCGTCTGGCATGGCGGGCGCCTCGGTCGGCGGGCGGTACGCCAGCTCGCCGAGCCGGCCCGCCCAGCGCTGGCGCAGCTCGCTGCCGGCCTGGTGCGCCGCTGCCACCGACTCCAGGACCCGTGCGCCGATCGTCGCGGCGGCGGGCGTCTCGCCCGTGCCGGTGCGCAGCGCGATCGCCTCGGCCGAGATGAGCACCATGGCGATCGTGCCGGCGAGCGCCCGGCGCGCCTCGGCGATCCAGCCGGCCACATCCTCCACATAGGACGCCGTGGCGTCGAGCCGACCAACTAGGCCGTCGGCGCCGGTGCCCAGATGGTCGGCGAACGCCCGGACCTGGCCGGCGAACGCTTCGGCACCCGCACCCTCCCACGCGCCGGTCCCGGTGAGGTTGGTGAGGGCGATGTGCTGGTGTGCGTACGCCCCCGCGAGCGAACGCAGCCGCGCGGCGCAACCAAGCAGCGCGTCCGGGCGCAGCGCGGCGAGCGATTCCGCCGCGTCACCGGGGAGCGCTCCGACGCGGCGCGCCGCGGGCCAGATGGGGTGGTCGGCCGGTGCGCCGCCGGTGACCAGTGCCGAGTCGACGCGGGCGAGCAGGTCGCGGCCGGCGTCGAGCACCCGGTCGAGGAGATCCATCACGCCTCCTGCGCGCCGTGCCGGCGGTGCGCCGCCTGCTCGGCGTCGCGGTAGCCGGCGGCGACCGCCTGGACAAGGTAGGCGCTGTCGCTGAGCCGAGCACCGAGGGCGGTCGCCTCCCTGCTGCGCGCGATCAGCGCCGAGGCACACGCGGCGTGCAGGGCGCGCCCCAGCTCGCCGAGGTTGCCCGAGGCGTCGACCCCGAAGGCGTGCGGACCCGGGTCCAGCTCGGCCAGCGCCGCACCGGCCGTGCCCAGCTCGGCTCCTGCCGCCCGCAGCGCGGCGGCGACATCGTCAAGGGTCATGGTCGGCCGTCCTCGCGGCTGGCCAGCGACCGGTACTCGCCGAAGGTGTCGGCATGCAGCTTCTGGCGGGCCCAGGCCGCCGCGTCGGCGGCGGCAGCGACGGCGTCGCGCACCGAACGGGACAGCTCGGCATTGGTACGGCCGTGCAGCTGGCCGGTGATCACGACGTCTTTGATGGTGCCGTCGGCGGTCACCACCACCTCCACCAGCCCGTCGGGCGAGCGGACCGTCACCTCGACCCCCTTGACCGCCTTCTCGAACTCGGCGAGCAACGCCTCGATGCGGCTATACCGCTCGACCGCCTCCTCGATCCAGGCCTCGTCGATCTCGCGCGCCATCGGTGTTTCGTCCCTCCCGGCTGGAACCGTACGGCACCTCACCGTAGCGCCGAAACACCAGACTTCAGCCTGTGGATAACCCGCTAACCCCGCCAGAGCTCCAGCATCATCGCCTCGACGGCAATGCGCGGCTTCACGTTGAGGTCGATGGCGGCGCGGCAGGCCAGCACCGCTTCGAGGCGACGCAGGACGCTCTCCGGCGTCCACCGGCGCGCGGCTGCCGATGCGGCCTCCGCGGCGTCGGCATGCACCGGCGCGACGGGGGCGGCAAGGGTACGCACGAGCACGTCCCGATAGAAGCCGGCCAGATCGACCAAGGCGCGGTCCAGCGCGTCGCGTTGGGCCCGGGTGGCGCGCGACTTCTGGCGCCGTTCCAGGTCCTTGAGCTGTCCGGTCATGCCCCGGGCGGCGCTGGCCGCACCACGGCCGGTACCGCCGGCTCCCAGCGCGGTCTCCAGCTCGGCCCGCTCGCGGGAGTCCACATCGGACACGGTGGCCACGGCCTCGGCCTCGGCCGCCTCGATCAGCGCGCCTGCCGCATCGAAGCACGCGCCGATGCCGGTCAGCCGGCGTGGCACCGTGAGCACGGCGTCACGCCGCCCGCGCGCCTGGGCGTCGGCGGCCAGCCGGCGCGCCCGTCCCACGTGGCCCTGCGCCGCGGCCGCGGCCCATGCGGCGCTCGCCGCGTCGAGGCCGTCGCGGTCGCGCAGGACCGCCGCGATCGACTCCGGGCTCGGCTGCCGGAGCGTGACGATCCGGCAGCGCGAGCGGATGGTCACGGAGATGTCGTCCGGGTGCGTCGACGGCGTGCAGAGCAGGAAGACGGTGCGCGGCGGCGGCTCCTCGACGGCCTTGAGCAGCGCGTTGCCGGCCTGTTCGGTGAGCCGGTCGGCGTCCTCGACGAGCAGCACCTGCCAGCGTCCCTGGGTGGGCGCGCTGGCGGCGCGCAGCACCAACGAGCGCATCTCGCCGACCCCGATGGTCAGCCCCTCGGGTACGACGAACCGCACGTCGGCGTGGGTACCGCCCAGGGTGGTGTGGCACGCGGGGCAGGCGCCACAGCCGCCGTTCTCGCATTGGAGCGCGGCAGCGAACGCCCGTGCCGCCACGGAACGACCCGAGCCCGGAGGACCGGTGAACAACCAGGCGTGCGTCATCGCGCTGGCGTCGGCGACCGGCTGGCCGGCGACGATCGCCGCTGCCGCGGCCACCGCGCGGGACAGGGTTGCGACCGCCTCGTCCTGGCCGACGAGGCCGGCGAAGACCGCAGCGGCGCCCATCAGCCGCCGCGCTTGGCCGGCTGGCCGGCCTCGGCCGGCGCGGCAACCTCGCCGGTCGCCCCGTCCACCCCGCCGGTCGCGCCGGCCACCTCGCGGCCGCCGCCGCGGACACCGTTCGGGCCGGCCGGCTCCGGCGCGCCGGGCGCCGCATCGCCGGCCTGCCCAGGCAGGTGATCGGCGCCCGCGCCCGAGCCGGCCGGCGTGGACGCGGGGGTGACGGCCGGTGTGGATGCGGGGGCAGCGGCGGGCGCTGGGACCGGCACCGCGATCGCGGGGACCTCGGGCAGCGCGGGGACCTCGGGCAGCATGGAGCTCACGCGGTCGGCCACTGCGGCGGCGACGGCCTCCGGCGAGCGGTTGGCATCCAGGACCAGGTACCGGTTCGGCTCGGCGGCCGCGAGGTCGAGGAAGCCGTAGCGGACCCGCTCGTGGAAGCTCACCGACTCGCTCTCCAGCCGGTCGGCCGCACCGCGCCGGTCGATGCGGCGCAGGCCGACCGACGGGTCGATGTCGAGCAGCACCACCAGATCCGGCTTGAGGCCGCCGGTCGCCCACGAGGACAGCCAGGACACCTCGTCGACCGGCAGCGTGCGGCCGGCGCCCTGGTACGCCAGTGACGAGTCGACGTACCGGTCACTGATCACCACGGCACCCCGGGCCAGCGCCGGGCGTACCACGGAGGCGACATGGTGGGCCCGGTCAGCGGCGTACAGCAGGGCTTCGGCGCGCGGGGTCAGCGCGGCGGCGCCGGCCGGACCGGCCGCACCCTCCAGCAACAGCTTGCGAATGCGTACCCCGATCTCGGTCGCGCCCGGCTCCCGGGTGACCACGACGTCTCGCCCCTGCGAGAGCAGCAGGTCGGCCAGGTGCTGGACCTGGGTCGACTTTCCGGAGCCGTCGCCGCCCTCGAAGACGATGAACAGGCCGCGCCGGGTCAGCGGCTCCTCGGCCGACAGCGGCCGGCCGCGCAGCGAGCCGAGGATGTCGGGCAGCAGCGGTACCCCCGGCTTGTCGTCCATCTGGCGGAACGCGATGACGCCGGTGACCACCCCGAACAGGCCGGCAGCGAACAGCAGGATCCGGGTGGTCGAGATCTGGATCGCCAGGCCCGCGACCGGCAGCTGCCGGGAGCCGCCGGCACCGACCAGGACGCTGGACAGCGCGATCGTGAGCATCAGCACGACGCGGGTGCCGGTCTGTACGAACGCGAACGCCCGCCCGCGCAGCTCGTCGTCGACCTCCCCACCGAGCAGGGTCGTGCCGGACAGGAACGCCATCCCGGCGCCGATGCCGACCAGGAGCGTGCCGAGCACCGCGATCGCCAGGTGCCAGGCGAGCCCCAACATGATCACTGAGCCGGCCGCCAGCACGATCGAGATGCCGAACCAGCGCCGGCGCGACAGGGCGCCGATCATGCGTGGCCCGGCGACGATGCCGACCGCGAGGCCCACGAAGAGCATCGCGAAGAGGATGAAGAACGCGGAGTCGCCGCCGGAGAGCGACTTGGCGTAGAACTGCGCGGTACCGACGACCACGCCACCACCGGCGAACGCCCCGAGGATGCCGAGCACGAGGCCGCGCACCATGGGCGTACGCCCGACGAACGCCCAACCCTGCACGAACTCCCGCAGCACGCCGGGCTTTCGCTCGCTCGCCTCGCGGCGCGGCGCGCGGCGCCCGCTGATCTCCGGGATGCCGAAGAACACCGTGAGCGCGGTGGCCAGGAAGGTCAGCGCGTTGAAGTACAGCGCGATGTCGGTCGGGTCGGCCCAGCTGTCGGGGCTTGGCCGGTAGATGCTGGACAACCCGGTGGTCAGCCCGGCCAGGATCAGCGCCGCCGCCACCGGAGTCAGGCCGTACGTGGTAGCCAGGGTCAGCTGGTTGGCGGTCTCCAGGCGCGCCCGGGGCAACAGGTTGGGGACCGCCGCCTCCTTGGCCGGCACCCACAGCATCGCCATCGACTCGATGATGAACGTGGCGATGGCGGTCCAGCTGACCACGAGCGCGGGCTTGGACAGCAGCAGGGCCGATGCCGGGATCGAGGCGAAGAACACGAAGCGGACCAGGTCGCAGACGACCATCGTGTACCGGCGGTCGAACCGGTCGGCCAGCACCCCGGCGATCGGCCCGAGCACGAGCGCCGGCAGCAGCCGTACGGCGATGACCGAACCGAACGCGAGACCCTTGGCCGCCGAGCCGCTCACCTGTTCGGCCGCGAACGTCGAGGCGGCGAGCAGACCGAGCCAGTCACCCAGCGACGACAGGCCCAGCACCGCCCACAACCGCCGGAACGGCCGGATCCGCAGGATCGCGCGGAGCTCGGCGAAACCCCTCAGGTCGACCTGAGCGGTCTGGCTCGACACCGCGCGGCCGCTTGTGCGCACCGGATCGATGCGCGGCCCATCGGCCGGACGCACCGCGTCGGCGAGCTGTTCGAGCGGACCTTCCGATCCGGGCGGGTCGCTGCCCGCGCCGTCGGCGCCGCGGAACCCGGTTTTAATGGCCGCACCTCCGCCTCTAGGTGGCCACCGTGCCCACTGTAGCCGCGCTACCCGTTACCCGGCGCCCATCGCAGCGACGGTCACCCCCGCGCGTCGCATCGGCCAACGACCAAATCGCATCGGCCAACGACAACGCGGCAAGGCTCGGCCGCGGGAACCCCGGTATACGCGAGGATGTTTCGCATTGACCCGGGAGACCGCTACCGTTCAGGAGTGACACGCTCTCCTGTTACCCCCCGGGCGCACCCGGTACGCCAGACGCAGCGTTCCCGCTACGACGAGGCGACCGCCGACCTCGACCCGCCACTGGCGCTCGTCGATCTGGAGCTGTTCGACGCGAACGCCGCCGCCCTGACCGAACGGGCCGCGGGCAAGCCGATCCGGGTGGCCAGCAAGTCGGTGCGTTGCCGGCACCTGGTGCGCCGGGTGCTCGGCCGGACCGGCTGGAGCGGCGTCATGGCGTACTCCCTCGTGGAAGCGCTCTGGTTGGTGCACCAGGGCGTCAGCCGTGACGTGCTTGTGGCGTATCCCACAGTGGACCGCCGGTCGCTGGCCGCCCTGGCGGCGGACCCCACCGCCGCCGCGGCCGTCACGCTCATGGCCGACGACCGAGCCCAGCTCGACCTCATCGACGCGGTAGCGGCGCCCCGGCTCCGTCCCACAATCCGGGTCTGCATCGACCTGGACGCCTCCTGGCGGCCGGTGCGCGGGGTCCACATCGGGGTCCGCCGCTCCCCGGTCCACACGCCGGAGCAGGCCGGCGCACTGGCCGCCGCGATCGCCGCGCGGCCGGGGTTCCGGCTGGTGGGGCTGATGTCGTACGAGGCGCAGATCGCGGGGCTCGGCGACGTTCCGCCCGGGCAGCGGCTGCGCGGCGCGGCGATCCGTGCGATGCAGGCCAGGTCGCTGCCAGAGCTGCTGGCCCGGCGAGCCGCCGCGGTCGCCGCGGTTCGCGCGCACGCCGAGCTCGAGTTCGTCAACGGCGGAGGTACGGGCAGCCTCGCCGTGACCGCCGCGGATACCGCCGTGACCGAGGTGACCGCCGGGTCCGGGCTCTACGGACCAACATTGTTCGACGCGTACCGCGCCTGGCGGCCCAAGCCGGCTGCCTTCTTCGTGCTGTCGGTGGTGCGCAAGCCGAGTCCCGACCGGGCGACCGTCCACGGTGGAGGGTGGATCGCCTCGGGCGAAGCCGGGCGCAGCCGGCTGCCGGTACCGTGGCTGCCGGCGGGGCTGCGGCTGACCGCCAGCGAAGGCGCCGGCGAGGTGCAGACACCGCTGGTCGGACCGGCGGCGGCCGGGCTGCGCATCGGTGACCGGGTCTGGTTCCGCCATGCCAAGGCAGGCGAGCTGTGCGAGCACGTGAACGAGATCCTGCTCGCCGCCGGCTCGTCCATTGTGGACACCGTGCCGACCTACCGCGGCGAGGGCATGGCGTTCATCGGTTAGTGAGTACCGTTGACCGGTGCGCTGGCGTGCGGCCATGGAGCGGGCGCTGTACGGCCCGGACGGGTTCTACGTGCGTGCCGGCGCGGGCCCGGCCGCCCATTTCCGCACCAGCGCGCACGCCTCGCCGCTGTTCGCCCACGCGCTGGCGCGGCTGCTGGCCCGCGTTGACGAGGCCCTCGGGCACCCGGGCCGGCTCGACGTCGTCGACCTGGGAGCCGGCCGGGGCGAGCTGCTGACGGCTCTGCTCGATGCGGCGCCGCCCGAGGTGGCGGCGCGGGTGCGGCCGGTCGCCGTGGAGCTGGCGCCACGCCCCGACGGCCTGCCAGCCGGCATCGAATGGCGCGCCGGGGCGCCGGGCGGCGTCGTCGGCCTGCTGCTCGCGACCGAGTGGCTGGACAACGTACCGGTGGACGTGGTGGAGGCGGGCAGGTACGTGCTGGTCGACGAGGCGGGTGAGGAACGGCTGGGCCCGCCGGTGGAACCGGACGACGCGGCGTGGCTGGCCGCTTGGTGGCCGGACGCCGAACGCGCCGAGGTCGGGCTGCCCCGGGACGCGGCGTGGGCGTCGGCCGTCAGCGCTCTGGCCCGCGGGCTGGCGGTGGCCGTCGACTACGGACACTTCCGAACGGCCCGTCCGGCCTTCGGCACGCTCACCGGCTTTCGTGGCGGTCGCCACGTGGCGCCCGTACCTGATGGAACTTGTGACCTGACCGCACACGTGGCATGGGATGCCGTGGCAGCCGCGGGGGCGGCTGTCGCGGGCGTACCGCCAAAGGTCTTGACTCAGCGCAAGGCGCTGCGAGCGCTCGGGGTCGACGGCGCCCGGCCACCGCTGGAGCTGGCCGCCCGCGACCCTGCCGGGTACGTTCGGGCCCTGGCCGCCGCGAGCGCTGCGGCCGAGCTGACCGAGCCGGCCGGGCTGGGCGGTCATCTGTGGCTGCTCCAGCCAGCTGGTATGGAACCTGGTCATACCGCCATGTAGGCTGAACGGCATGACTGCGAAGGTGACTCTCTCGTTCTCCGACCAGACGATCGCCGACGCCCGGCAATGGGCCGAGCGCGAGGGCGTCTCGCTGTCCGCTTGGATCGACCGGGCCGCCCGGGAACGCGCGTTGCGCGAGATCTTTGCGGCACACGCGGCAGCGGTTCGGCGCGCCGGCCTGGACGAGGAAGCGACGGCGCTCGCCGACGAGCAGGAGGTCGCCCAGGTGGACCGGGAGTTGTACGCCGCCAGCGAGCGGAGCGCAGCGGAGCTCGCGGTCAAGCGGCGGGGTTCTGGTGGAACAGTCCGCAGGCCGGGCCGTGCGGCGCGGTGAGGTCTGGCTGATCAAGGGAGCGCGCGAACGACTCGGGTTGGTCATCAGCTCCGACGTGTTCAACAGCACCGACGTCCCGGTGGTCATCGTCGCGGAGGTGACCGACCGCGCGGAGCTGCGGGACTCGCCGCTGGCCGTCGAGCTCGACGAGTACGTGGTGATGCCCGACCGGCTCTCCTCGCCGCTCAAACGCTGGTTCGTCGACTGCGTCGCGATCGCCGACACCGCCACGATGCAGCAGGTCTCCCGCGCCCTACGGATCCTGCAGGACCTGTAGCTTTGCAGCCATGACCACCGAGCTCGTTGTCGGGACCGGCACCGGCCTCGACACCGCCGACATGGTGCTCAACGTCGGCCCACAGCACCCGTCGACCCACGGCGTGCTGCGGCTGCTGCTGGTCCTCGACGGCGAGCGCGTGGTCAGCTGCGACCCGGTCATCGGATACATGCACCGGGGCGCCGAAAAGCTCTTCGAGGCGCGTGACTACCGGCAGATCATCGTGCTGGCCAACCGGCACGACTGGCTGTCGGCGTTCGCCAACGAGCTGGGCGTGGTGCTTGCCGTCGAGCGGCTGATGGGGCTGGAGGTGCCGGAGCGGGCCGTCTGGCTGCGCACCGCCCTGGCCGAGCTGAACCGGGTGCTCAACCACCTGATGTTCCTCGGCTCGTACCCGCTGGAGATCGGCGCGATCACCCCGGTGTTCTACGCGTTCCGGGAACGGGAGACGCTGCAGGCGGTCATGGAGGAGGCCTCCGGCGGCCGGATGCACTACATGTACAACCGGGTGGGCGGGCTGAAGGAGGAGGTGCCTGCCGGCTGGACCGGGCGGGCTCGGGAGGCCATCGACCTCGTCCGCCGCCGGTTGCCGGACCTGGACAACCTGATCCGGCGCAACGAGATCTTCATGGCGCGTACGGTCGGCGTCGGGGTGCTGCCGGCCGCGACGGCCGCGGCCTTCGGCGCCTCGGGACCGGTCGCCCGGGGCAGCGGGCTCGACTTCGACCTACGCCGCGACGAGCCGTACCTGGCGTACGGGTCGCTGAACGTGCCGGTGGTTACCCGCACGACCGGCGACTGCCACGCGCGGTTCGAGTGCATGCTCGACCAGGTGTACGTCTCGCTGGACCTGGCCGCCGAGTGCCTCTCCCAGGTGGACCGGATTGCGGGGCCGGTCAACGTGCGCCTGCCCAAGGTGGTCAAGGCGCCCGAGGGGCACACGTACGCGTGGACCGAGAACCCGCTGGGCATCAACGGGTACTACCTGGTCTCGCGGGGCGAGAAGACGCCGTGGCGGCTCAAGCTGCGCACCGCGTCGTACGCGAACGTGCAGGCCCTGACGACGCTGCTGCCGGGATGTTTGGTGCCGGACCTGATCGCGGTCCTCGGCTCGATGTTCTTCGTCGTCGGCGACATCGACAAGTAGCTCTTACCCGGCCGGGGTTACGGCCACCGGTCGTGGCTCAGGTCGAAGTCCTCTACGCTGGCCCGCCGCCGGCCGCGGGGCCGGGGGCCCTCGTCGTCATCCTCCGCGAGATGACGGGACCGGCGGGACGGCCGCTCCGACGGCTCCGGCATGGAGTCGGCGGCGCGCCAGCTCTGGCTCCAGCTCGGCGAGGGCTCGGCGCTCTCGGCGCCCTCGACGCCCTCGACGCCCTCGACGCCCTCGACGCCCTCGACGCCCTCGACGTTCTCGGCGTTCTCGACGCCCTCGGCGCTCTCGGCGGCGATGGCCGGCCTGGCGTGCCTTCCTTCGAGTACACCGTGCGAGCCTCGCCGTTCGCGGCGCACCTCGGTCCAGCGGCCAGGCTCGTCGGCGCGTTCGGCCTCCCAGCTGGACTCCGACCAGTACGCGCCGGGCTCGTCGCCACCACGGTCCCGGTCGCGGTCGCCGTCGCGGTCCCGGTCGCGGTCCCGGTCGCGGCGCCAGTCGTCGCGCCGCTTCCTCACGCCGGTCCTCGCGGCGTTCCTCACGCCGTTCCTCGCGCCGAACTGACGCCCAGCGGTTCTCGAAACGCAGCTCGGTGCCGGACTCGTCGGCGTGCAGCGCCGTCCGCCGCTCCCCCATCCGCAGCTCGCGCCCGCGCTCGTCACTGCGGACCGACGCCCACCGGTCGCTGGAACGCAACCCGGTGACCCGGTCCTCCTCGCGGTCGTCCTCCAGCGCGCGACGCCGCCCGACGCCGCTGGCCTGGGCGAGACGCTCGCGCAGCATCTGCTCGGTCCACGACTCCTCAGCCGGCTCCGGGTCACGCCGCTGGGCCGGCGGGGACCATTCCACCCGCTGGGGCGGCGGGGACCACTCCACGCGCGGCGGCGGCGCCCATTCGGCACGCCGGCCGCTGGGAGGAGGCTCTGCCACGCGGCTGCTGCCGTACACGGTGCCGGTGCTGTCACCCATCGACTCGTCGGGGTCTACGACCATCGTCTGCCTGGTCGTCACCACGGTCTCGGTGTGCCGCAGCACGCCGGGTGAGCCTTGCGGTGGCGCTTGGTGCGGGTTCGGATGGGCGCCCGGGTGCGGCCCGACCCGGGCGGCAGCCGGCATCATGGTGGCGCGTTCGACCTGTACCCGCAGCGCCTCGACCTGGGCGCGCAGGGCTTCGACGGTGTCCTGCAGCATGAGCAGCTTCTCGCCGAACGCCTTATGCGTGGCGCGAGCGGCTTGGGTGATGTCCTGGCGTACCTCGTCGTGGAGGACGTCGATCTCCTCGAACACGACATCCTCCAGCTCGCCCCGCAACGACTCCGTGTCGCGACGAAGCGCGATCGACAGGCCGATCAGGACGATGGACAGGATCGCGAGGACCGCGGCCACCCGCAGCAGCAGGCCGCCCCGCCCGATGAGCAGCAGCAGCGCCGCGAGCGGCGCCAGGCCCACACCCGACCAGAACACGCCGGTGAGCAGCTGACCGCCGCGCGTGGCGTGCTGGGTCTCCGCGCCGGGCATGGCTGTAGACCTTACCGACAACTTCGACGGGGCGAAACGGCCGGGCAATGCTCTGGAACGGCCACTGGCATCGCCCGGCCAGCCACGGTCAGCCGGGGGCCAGCGCGGCGTCGGAGGAGAAGATGAGGCCGAGGCTGATGGTGCCGGTCTTCAGCGCGTTCTTGGTCTGCGGGCCGCCCGGGTCGAGCGACTTAAACCGGCCGAACTGGATCTTGTACGTCTGTCCCAGCCCACCTTTGCAGAACGGCCGCTGCGCACTCCGGCGGACCGCCCAGCACGCACCGCTACCGAAGTGGCGCGCATGGTCGAGTTCGACGTGCTCGGCCTAGCATGAATCTCTTGATTCGGTCGGTTGCGACAGCGCAGCGGTTGCGGAGATGCCTTGATCACGTTCACCGATGTCACCAAGAGCTACCCGGACGGCACCGTGGCCGTCGACCACCTCTCCCTGGACATCCCGGCCGGAAAGATCACGGTCCTGGTGGGGCCGTCCGGCTGCGGCAAGACCACCACGCTCCGCATGATCAATCGAATGGTGGAACCCAGCTCAGGCACGATCTGGCTCGACGGCGAGAACGTGAGCCAGGCCGACCCACCCACGCTGCGCCGGCACATCGGGTACGTCATCCAGCAGGGCGGCCTCTTCCCGCACCGTACCGTCGTGGACAACATCGCTACCGTGCCGTATCTGCTCGGCTGGGACCGGCGCAGGGCCCGCGGCCGGGCGCTGGAGCTGCTCGAGCGCGTCGGGTTACCGGCCTCGTTTGCCAAGCGGTACCCGTACCAGCTCTCCGGAGGCCAACAGCAGCGGGTGGGCGTCGCCCGTGCGCTCGCCGCCGACCCGCCGGTCATGCTCATGGACGAGCCCTTCAGCGCGGTCGATCCGGTGGTGCGCAAGAGCCTGCAGGAAGAGCTGATCCGGCTGCAGGGCGAGCTCCACAAGACCATCGTGTTCGTCACCCACGATATCGACGAGGCGGTCCGGCTCGGTGACCTCGTGTGCGTGCTCAGGGTAGGCGGCCGCATCGGCCAGTACGACACGCCGGCCAACCTGCTCGCCGCGCCTGCCGACGACTTCGTCGCGCGGTTCCTCGGCGAGGACCGGGGCGTACGCCGCCTCGCGTTCCTGAGCTCGGACCAGCTCACGCTGTCTGACCGTGGCGTCGTCACGGCCGACACCCCGCTCGCCGACACCGCCGGGATCGCGCACCGGGCCGATCTCGACTGGCTGCTCGTGGTGAACCCCGACCGGCGGCCGCTCGGCTGGCTGCACTTAGAGACCGGCGCGACCCCGGACGTCGGCGCGGTCGCCGGTGACGCGGCCCTGCAACCGCAGGCGCGCACGTTCACAGTGGGCGCGGACTCGTTGCGGGCCGCCCTGGACAGCGCCGTGCTCAACCCGTCCGGGCTCGCGATCGGCGTTGACGGTGCCGGCCGCGTCGTGGGACTTGTCAGCCAGCCGGACATCACCGCGGACCTGCGCGGCCCGGAGGCGAAGCAATGAACTGGGACTGGCGTTGGAGCTGGATCGGCAGCCACCTCAACCTCCTCGGCGACTTGCTGACCCAGCACGTGTACCTGTCAGTGACGCCGGTCGTGTTCGGCCTGGTGATCGCGCTGCCCCTCGGCCTGTGGTGCGTACGCTGGCCGCGCCTCTACCCAGTCGTCCTGGCCCTTACGAGCATGCTGTACGCGCTGCCGTCACTGGCGCTGTTCGTGGTCCTCATCGACTACACCGGGTTCAGCTCCTGGACGGTGATCATCCCGCTCACCATCTACACGTTGTCGGTGCTGGTCCGTAACGTGGTCGACGGGCTGCACTCGGTGCCCGACCACGTACGGCAGGCGGCGGTCGCGATGGGTTTCTCGACCTTGCGGCGGCTCATCCGGGTGGAATTGCCGGTGGCGGTACCGGTGGTCTTCGCCGGCATGCGCATCGCAACCGTGGCGAACATCAGTCTGGTCAGCGTCGGTTCCCTGATCGGCATCAGCGGCTTGGGCCAGCTCTTCGTCGATGGCATCCAGCGCGACTTTCCCACGCCGATCGTCGTCGGGATTGTGCTCACAGTCGCCTTGGCGGTGCTCGCGGACGCGGTGCTGGTCCTGTGCCAGCGCCTGCTGACCCCGTGGAGCCGCACGAGAAGGGTGCGATCATGAGCGTCCTGCAGCTGGTGCTGGACTGGTTCAGCCAACCTGCCCAATGGAGCGGACCGGACGGCATCCCGAACCGGGTCGGCGAACACCTGTACTACTCCGGCCTTGCCCTGCTGATCGCCGCGGCACTGGCCCTGCCGCTCGGTCTGCTGATCGGGCACACCGGTCGGGGCGCCTTCCTTGTGGTGAACTCGGGCAACGCGGCCCGGGCGCTGCCCACGCTCGGCCTGGTCGGGCTCACCGTCGTGGTGTTCGGCATCGGGCTGGTACCCACACTGGTCCCGCTCGTCGCGCTGGCCATTCCGCCGATCTTGGTCAACACGTACGAAGGGATCCGGCAGGTCGACGCGGAACTGCGGGACGCGGCCCAGGGCATGGGCATGAAAGGCTTCGAGGTGCTGATGCGCGTCGAAATGCCGATCGCCCTGCCGTTGGTCATCCTGGGATTGCGGACCGGCGCGATCCAGATCATCTCCACCGCGACCATCGCGGCATATGTAGGGCTCGGCGGGCTCGGCCGGTTCATCTTCGACGGCCTGGCCCGGCGTGAGTACGAGGTCATGGTGGGTGGTGCCGTGTTGGCGTTGCTGCTGGCACTGCTCATCGAACTCGCCTTCGCACTGCTCGGGAAGGCTGTGGTTTCCCCGGGCGTACGGCGGCGGAGCACCGTGCAGTGATCGCGATCCTTCGAAAAGGGCCTTCGGGAAAGGAACGAAGCATGAGACACAAGTTTCGGATGGCGGTAGCCCTGGCCGGAGCCGGCACGCTACTGGCACTGGCCGGATGCGGTGGCGGCAAGTCGAATCCGCTCGACGGGGCGAGCGGCGGCGCCGGTGAGGTCGTGGTCGGCTCGGCCAACTTCCAGGAGAACGTGCTCCTCGGAGAGATCTACGCGCAGGCCCTGGAGGCCAAGGGCGTCAAGGTCAAGCGGCAGTTCAACATCGGCGCCCGCGAGATCATCTTCGGCCAGATCAAGTCCGGCACCCTCACCATCCTGCCCGAGTACAACGGTGCACTGCTGGCCTACGTGGACAAGTCCGCCAGCGCAACCAGCACCGCCGACGTCAACGCGGCGCTCGTCGCCAAGTTGCCGGCCGAGCTGGAACTGCTCACCTCGTCCGCCGCGCAGGACAAGGACTCGGTCACCGTCACCAAGGAGACCGCCGCCAAGTACAACCTCAAGAGCCTCCCCGACCTGGCTCCGGTTGCCAAGGATCTGGTGCTGGGCGGGCCACCCGAGTTCAAGACCCGCGTGCAGGGAGTCGTCGGGCTCGCCCGCGACTACGGCATCATGTTCAAGGAGTTCAAGTCGCTCGACACGGCCGGCCCGATCACCGTTGCCGCGCTGAAGAAGGGCGACGTACAGGCGGCCAACCTGTTCACCACCGACCCGGCGATCCCGGAGAACGGTTTCGTCGTGCTGGACGACCCGAAGAGCCTGTTCAGTTCGCAGAACGTCACCCCGTTGGTGTACAAGGCTCGCGTCAACGACACGATCCGTAACGCGCTCAACGCGGTCTCGGCGAAGCTGGACACCACGACCCTCGCCGCGCTGGACAAGAAGGTGATCAGCGACAAGCAGGACGTCGAGGCGGTGGCCAAGGAGTGGCTGACCGCGCAGCAGCTGAGATGAGCGAGCTTGCACAGCGGACGGTACGGGGCGGCGTCGCGCCGCCCCGTACCAGGAGGTACCCGAGAGAGCTGGACCTGCCACGGTGTCGTCAATGCAACCGATGGATCGTGTCGAGCTGACCGGGCAGACGCTGACCTGTGCGCAGGTGCGAGCGGTTGCCCGTCGTCGGGCTCAGGCACGGGTGTCGGCCGACGCCTGGGCGCGGGTGCGCCGCTCCGCCGACCTCATCGCGCGGATCGTCGCCACGCAGCCCGTGTACGGGCGCACCACGGGCGTCGGCGCCAACCGTACCGTCGCGATCGCCGTGGACCCGCGGGGCCGCGCGGAGCACGGGTCGGCCCTGCTGCGCAGCCACGCCGGCGGCGCCGGTCCACTGCTCGATGCCGACCGGGCCCGGGCCATGCTGGTGGTGCGCCTCAACCAGTTGGCGGCCGGCGGCTCGGGCGTCTCACCACCGCTGCTGCAGGCTCTGGTGGAGGCGTTGGACCGAGGGCTCGTCCCGGCGATCCATGTGCATGGCGCCATCGGCACCGGAGATCTCACGGCCCTGGCCTGCACGGCGCTGTGCCTCAACGGTGAGCGGGAATGGCGCGATGTCGGGATCGTCCGGCTGGTCGAGTTCGACGCATCCGATGCGCTGGCCTTCCTCAGCAGCAACGCGGCAACCATCTCCGGCGCCGCGCTGGCCTGCGCCGATCTGTCCGACCTGCTGGCGGCCGCGCTGGTCGTCGCGGCACTGTCTCTGATGGCGGTCGGCGGCTCGACGCAGCCGTACGCCGCCGCGGTCCAGCAGGCTCACGCGCACCCCGGCCAGCTCGCGGTCGCGGCGACGCTCCGCGCGCTGCTGGACGGCTGCGCCGGTCCCGCCCGCAGGCTCCAGGATCCGTTCGGCTACCGCGTACTGCCGCAAGTCCACGGAGCCGCTGTCGACGCCACGCGGGTGCTGCATCAGGTACTCGCGGTGGAGCTCAACGCGGCCGCCGAGAACCCGCTGGTCGACGTGGCGGGGGAGCAGGTGTTGCACAACGGCAACTTCCATGCCGCGTACCTGTCACTGGCGCTGGACGCCACGCGCGCCGCGCTGTACCAGGCCGCCGCGTTGGCCGTCGCGAGGCTGGGCACCCTTGTCGAGCCCGACTTCACCGGGTTGCCGGCGTTCCTCGCGGGCGAGCCGGCAGGCAGCTCGGGCGTGATGATTCTCGAGTACGTGGCGCACGCCGCGCTGGCCGAGATCAGGTTGAGCGCAACGCCGGTCGCGGTCGGTGGCGCGGTGCTCTCGCGGGGCGTGGAGGAGCACGCCAGCTTCGCACCCCAGGGAGCGGACCGGACGCTCGCCGCGCTCGAGGCATACCGCACCGTGCTCGGTTGCGAGCTGGTCGCCGCGACAAGAGCGCTCCGCATGGCCGGTGGCTTTCCCGGTACCGGACCGCTGCGCGCGGCGTACGACCTCGTGGCGCAGGTCCTTCCTCCGGCCACGGGGGACCGTCCGCTCGACGCGGACCTCGCCGCCGCGACCGGGCTGCTGCCCGCGGTCCTCCGGTACCTGCCGTAATCAGCAAGGTAGCGGTCGACCATCGGTCAGTGGACCCAGTGCGAGCCCTCTGCTAACGATTGGTGCGAGACGGATTGCTCGGAGCACCGAGGAGACGGCCGAGATGGGCTGGCTGCGGGATCGACTCGGCCAGGCCAGGGGTGGGCCGAAGGACGTGGCGGAGCGGTTGACCGGTCGAGGGTGCTGCTCATGGACGAGCCGTTCTCGGCTGTCGACCCCATCGTGCGCGGCCGGTTGCAGGAGGAGTTCCTGCGCCTGCAGCAGACCGTCCGCAAAACGGTCGTCCTGGTCACCCACGACCTGGACGAGGCGATCCGGTTGGGCGACCGGATCGCCGTGCTCTCCGACGGCGCGCACCCGCCAACGACTTCGTGGCGGAGTTCGTCGGCGCTGACCGCGAGCTCAAGCGGCTGGCGGTCACGCCGATCCCACGTGACGGGCTGCGGCCGCTGGAGCCGGACGCCGCCGGCGGCGAGCCGACCGTGCCGGCGAGCGCGACGTTACGCGAGGCGCTCACGGCCGTACTCGAAAGCGAGACAGCGCGGGTCCGGGTCATCGAAGACGGGCGGGATCTCGGGTACCTCACCGCCGCCGACATCCACGCGGCGCTGCGCCGCGAGCCCACCGCGATCTGACGAACCGGCCCCCGGGAGAGCTGCTCTCCCGAGGGCCAGTCCACAGTGGACGTTACCGTCGCGGCCTGCGGCCTGCCATCGACGCGAGACCGATGATCCAGCCGGTGAGAAGCCCATAGGCCGCACCGCCGATCGCCCAGCTGAGCGCGCCGAGCAGGCTCGCGTGGACGGACACGGCCGCGGCAATGAGTCCGGCGAAGGCCGCGGCGAAGATGTACGCGCCCCATCCGGTGACGAGCGCGGCCACCGTACCCCTGGCGGCGGACAGTTCGGCTCCCACCAGGAGTGCCACGAACAGGGCCGTAAAAAGGATTAACAGCAACGCCTTCAGGTCCGCGGCGAGCACGTCGCGGACCTGCGCCTTCGAATCGAAGGACCAGGCCGGCCAAGCTAACGTACGCAGGAACAGCCCGCCCGCGGTGTCAGACCGGGTGTTGCTGTTCACCCAGCTGACATACCACGGGCTGCCAAACACCAGCACCAGAATGAACGCGACGAGCGTTGCAGCTCCCGTCGCGCTCCGGTAGCGGGAAGTGAGAAGTGCCATGCATCGATCTATTGCCTGCCCAGCGACTTTCTAAACGATGGCCAGGTGGGGCTCAGTGCTTGAGCAGGTAGTCGATGAACGCCGCGCGCAACAGGGGCTCGGCATCGCCGTACCCGTGGCCGGTGAGCTCGCGCCACAACGCGACCGCGTCGTCGACCGACGCGCCGAACGCACCCATGGAGCCGTCCAGCTCTTCGGCGTCGTCGGCATGCGGCAGGTGCCGCACTACCGACCAGAAGAAGGCGACGTCCATGCGCTTGGTTGCCTCGGCGAACGCCCGGCTCCGCAGCTCCTCTGTGGACAGCGCGTCCAGCTCGGCGAGCCGGCCGTTCTGGTCTGTGCCCGTCTGCTCAGCGCTCACACCGGGCAGCCTAACCGCTCTCGCGCCGCCGCCCGCAGCCGGCACCAGGCGGAGGGAGCGCAGCGACCGAAGCGACTGCCGGCTACAGGGCGGCCGAAAGGCGCGAGAGCCGCGGCGACGCAGGCCGCCGCCGAAGCTACAGCCGCCGCCCGCAGCCGGCCAAGAGAGCTATCGGCCCCAACGGTCCTCGGTGCCCCAGCCGTCGTCGCCGCTGCGGGCCGGCAACGGGCTGGTCCACCCGCTGCCGCTCTGCCGGGACGACCAGCTGGTCTCGCTCGGCGCGGTGCTCGTCGTGCTGCTCGATCGCCAGCCCTGGTCGGTGTCGTCGTCGATCGCCGACCGCGGCCGGCCGAACGTCTCGATCAGGCGCGTGACTATCAGCCCAGCGGCGAGGGCACCCGCCGCCAAGGCCAGCGGAGCGACGTGGCGGTGGGTCGCTGCGGCGTACTGCGTGACCAGGACGGCCAGCACGACGGCGAGGAGCGTACCGAACACGCCACCGCGGCGGCCGAACGCGCTCGTACCACCGAACAGCGCCACGCCGAGAGCCAGGGCGGTCAGCCCCACACCGTCGATGTCCGGGTTCGCCGCCCGGTCGTGCAGCGCGATCAGGACGCCGCCGAGGCTGGCCAGCGCGGACGAACCGAGGATCGCCAGCGTGGTCATGCCGGCGGCGCCGGCGCCCCGGCGCTTGGCCGGGTCGGCAACCGGCCGGAACCGGCCGACCGCCCGCCGGACCGGCTTGGCCATGCCGAGGAAGCCGCCGAGCAGCGCCAGTGCCGCGAACGCGGCGAACCAGTACATCGCATCGCTGGTCGGGTTGTACGCGTCGTCCAGCCGCACCGTGTCGGCATGCATCTGGAGCCACACGATCACGCCCAGCGCCGCGGCCAGGCTGGCCGCCCACCCCGGAACGTGGAAGCCGATCACCAGTACCACGATCGCGACCCCGACCGCGATGGCGAGCAGTGCCGTGACCGTCGCCGCCACCACCGTGCCGCCCCGGTCGATGTGACCGGCGAAGAACAGCGCCGAGCCGTACGCGATCGGTCCCACGGCGAGGTTCGGGGCGGCTGCGCGGAGGCTGAGCCCCATGGCGAGGGTGACCAGCCCTAACGAGGCGGCCGTGACCATCAGGCCGCGCAGCGCGGCGCCGCTGACGGTCTCCCGGTGGCCGCGATAGAGCACGTACCAGACGCCGACGGCGGCCAGCAGCAGCATGATCTCCCACACGGCGTGGACCGCCATCCGGTCGCGTCCCGGATCGCCGTGCTCCGGGTCGTCGAACACGTCGTCGAGCTGTGCCTGGCTCGGCCGCCTGCTCAGGCTGAGCGTGCCCTCGCTGGCGTCGCCGGAGCTGCTCGGGTAGTTGGACTGCGCGTAGCTGCCCGGCGTGTAGACGGCGGCATTCGAGGCCCCGCCCAGCGTCGTGGCGTCGGAAAGCCCGTTGTCGAGGCGGAAGTCCGGCTCATCCCGAAACCCGGGTTCACCGCGGAACCGCGAGTCGTCGTACGCCATCGCGCGCCTCCTAATCCCACAGTCATACCACCGACCACCGCGCGCGAGCGGGACCGGTTCCGCTGGCACGCTACCCGGGCGGACCGGCGCAGAACAGACCCTCGGCAGGAACTGCGCACAACCCGCCCCCCAGCCAGGACGACCATCACCGGTCGGCGCGGTCCTCGTCGCGCCAGTCGTCCTCGGTGGTGTCCACCGGCCCCTCGCCCGAGGGCGCACCGGGCGGCGTCGGCGGTACCCGGCAGGAGCGCTCCAGCCAGAGCGCGGCCGCCACCAGCGCGGCGGCGCTGAGCAGGCCGGCGACCGCCTTCGGTAGGTCGGCACTGGCATGGCTCAGCCCGCGGCCGGCGGCGAGCAGCCAGACCAGGATGCCGGCGTACAGCCCAGTGAAGATCGCTCCGGCCAGCGCGGACGCCTTGGCGAGCACCACGTAGCGGGCGACGATCAAGGGGTTCACCGGTGCCGTACCTTCGCGCCGTTCGATCCGGGCCTTGGTGCTGGGTGCGGTGACCGCCTCAACGATCGCCAGCCCGAAGAAGGTCGCCGGAGGCAGCCACGGCAGGTCCGGCATGACGCCGTAGAAGTGGCTGATGACCAGCCACGCGATGGCGGCCGAGGCGAGCGCCGCCACGGTGAGCGTGGCGAGGCTGGTGGGCTGCATGCGCGGCTTCGGCGGCTCCTCCCCGCGGGGGGGCGTCATGGTCGAAGCTCCATCGTCGGCGTCGTCGGCATGTGGTCACGGCTCCAGGGACAGGTCCGTGCGGGGTCGCACGTCGGGCAGGTCGGCGGCGACCGGCCCGGTTCGCACCAGGTCGTACACCCATCCGTGGCCGGGCAGCTGCGCGTACGGCTGGATGTCAAGCCACGGGCGGAGCACGAACGCCCGCAGGTAGGCCCGTGGATGGGGCAGCGTCAGCTCCGGGTCGGCGGAGATGACCGGCGCCCCATCGGCGGTCCAGACTGCGATCACGTCGACGTCAAGGGTACGCGGGGCGAACCGCCGGTCGGCGCGGCGCTGCCGACCAGCCGCCTCCTCCAGCGCCCTGGCCTGCCGCAGCCACGCCGCCGGGTCGTCGCCGTCGTCGACCGCCAGCACGACCGCGTTGAGGTAGCTGGGCGACTCCTGGTCCGGCTCCCCCCATGGGGGCGTCTCGTAGACACCGGAAACCGCCAAGATCAGATCGTCGAGTGCGGCCACGGCCGAACGAAGGTAGCCGATCCGGTCACCGAGGTTGCTGCCTAGCGCCAGGACGGCCTTGGTCACGCCCTCCTCCGGCGGCTCATGCCCTCCTCCTCGGGCGGCTCATGCCCTCCTCCGGCGCAGGGTGACCGAGACGTCGGAGAACTCGTACGGGATCGGCGCCTGCGGCTTGTGCACGGTCACGGTCACGGCGACCACCCGCCGGTCCGCCAGGCACGCCGAGACCAGCCGGTCGGCGAGGGTCTCGATCAGGTTCACCGGTGGCCCGGAGATGACCGCGACCAGCCGGTCGGCCAGCTTGCCGTAGTGGACGGTGTCGTTGACGTCGTCGGTGTACGCCGCCCGCCCGAGGTCAAGCTCCAGGATCACGTCGACCACGAACTCCTGGCCCATGGAGCGCTCGAGGTCGTGCACGCCGTGGTTGCCCCGCGCCCGCAGCCCTTTCAGGGCGATCCAGTCGGTCATCGGGCCGCCTCGGTGGCGCGCCAGACCGCGAGCGCGTCGACCGTGTCGCGCACCTCGTGCACCCGTACTCCCCAGGCGCCGCCGGCCGCCACCGCGAGCACGGACGTGGCGATGGTGGCCGCGCCCCGACCGCCCACGGGTCTGGGCAAGCCGTCGGCGTCGGCCAGCAGGGCCCCGAGGTAGGACTTGTGGCTCGCGCCGACGAGCACCGGAAAGCCGAGCCCGACCAGCGCGTCGAGATGGGCCGACAGCCGCCAGTTGTGCTCCGGCTTCTTGGCGAAGCCCAGACCCGGGTCGAGGATCAGGCGGTCGGCGGCCACGCCCGCGGCCAGCGCCGCGTCCACCCGCTCCGACAGCTCGGCGCAGACCTCTTTCACCACGTCCGTGTAGACGGCGAGCTCGGCCATCCCGCGGGAGTGGCCGCGCCAGTGCATCAGCACCCACGGGCAGCCCGCGTCGGCGACCACGCGAGCCATGTCCGGGTCGGCGAGCCCGCCCGACACGTCGTTGACCAGCGTCACACCGGCTTCGAGCGCAGCCGCGGCCACCGTCGCGCGCGTGGTGTCGATGCTCATCGGTACGCCCAAAGCCACCAGCCGCCGGATCACCGGCAGCACCCGGCCCAGCTCGGTGCTGGCCTCGATGCGCACGGCGCCCGGCCGGGTGGACTCCCCACCGACGTCGATCACGTCGGCGCCCTCGCCCCGAAGGCGGACACCGTGTGCGACAGCCACCTCGACGTCGGCGTAGCGTCCGCCGTCGAAGAAGCTGTCCGGAGTCACGTTGAGCACGCCCATCACGACGGGGTGATCGGCGTGCAGCAGGTCGGTCACGGTGATGACGGTACCGATCCGGTCGGTCGGCGCTCGAGGCACGTCTCGGATCCGCTCGCGCACGCGAGGCTGGCTATCGCACCCGGCGTGCCTTAGTGATCACTTTGTGCGCTTCTTGTTGGATAGGTGCCCGCAACGTACGCTCTGCAAGTGAACGCTATTCGGACGGTTAAAGTTGGCATAACAGCATGACCTGCGCAAACACCTGGATAGCGTTTCAAGCCGGGACAGATCAACGGTGCGCGTGGCACCGTCTGATCACCGTCCCGGCAAAGCTGTACCGGGGAGGTAAATAGATGATGTTCATAGAGTACGGCCCGGCCATGTGGGCGCAGCTCTCACACGCCGTGGACGCCATCGCCTACGCCCCGACCCCAGCACCGGGTCCCAAAGAGCTCAACACCGACAGCATCCTCTCGTTCTTCGCCAGCAAGATCGTCCCGATCCTGCTGGCCGTGCTGGGCATCATCTTCATCGGCCGGGCCAGCAAGGGCGAGATCTCTCGAGTGCTGACCAGCTCGGCGATCGCGATCATCGGACTCGCGTTCATCGCCGGAGCCGCCACGCTGTTCTTCGTCGGTGACTCGTTGATCAGGCTGATGTTCAAGTAGGCCGGTGGCTGGCTTGCCAGGCGCGGACCTGCGAGACAACGAGTAGGCAACGATGCGGCTACGAACTGACGACGACATCTACCGGGCACGACTGGTCTACCTCGGCCCACCGGGGTACACCCTGCCGATCCACCTGCCATATGCCCAGTACGGGCTGTTCATCGTGCTGGTACCTGCCTACATGTTCATTCATTCGCTTTTCACGTTTCATTTCGATCTCTTCCCGGCGTGGGAGATCGCCTTGGCGATGGTCACCACGTCGCTCGTCTTCAGGTACGTCGATCCTGACCGGCCGGCTCGGATGGTGATCCGCACCGCGTTGACGGACTGGCGGCGCACCCGCGAGCCGCGCTCGGAACAGCAGGAGCCGCGCCTGGTGGCGCGCCGGGTGCGCATCCGGGAGGACCTGACATGAGTCGCCACCCGTCGCCACCGAGTGGGTCCCGGGCCGGCTCGCCGCCCGTGGCACCCCCCGAGGTGGCCGAGACCGAGGCCCACTCGGTCGACTACGACGGCGGGCTGCGGGCGGCCGCCGAGGGCGGCCGCATCGCCCGGCTGCACGGCCACGGCAGCGCCGCGGAGGCGGCGCGGCCACCGGTAGGTGCCGTGGAGGCGGCCCAGCCGCCGGTAGGTGCCGTGGAGGCGGCCCAGCCGCCGGCGGACGTGGACTCACCGTTTCTGGGGCTCTTCCCCGACGGCCGGCCCAGCGGAGAGGCGCCGCCGAACGGATATGCACCACGCCAGCCCAGCCGGCCCAACCACGCGGAGGTGCGCCTGCCGGATGCGCCGGCCGAGAGGCGTGCCCAGCCGGCGGTTCGGGACGAGTCCCGGGCGGCCGTGGCGTCGCATCGGGGTGGACGGACGGCTGCCACGCGTACTCCGGGCAAGCGCAGCTCCGTGGAGCGCACCCCGCGGCCGAAGTACAAGGACCGCGACCCGGCGGTGGAGCTGGCGATCACCGAGATCGCCGGCCACCTGACCTTCACGCCCAACACGGTCACGGCCTGGTACTGGCTGCCCGAGGTGCGCTGGGCGTTCCGGCCCGACCCGGAGCGCGAGGCGCTGCTGTCGGCGATCTCCGAGCAGTACGCCGGTCTCGCCGGCTTCCGCCTGCACCTGCGCCGCACGACGCGCTCGTTCGCGGCCGCCCAGTGGGCCCGGGTGGTGGACGCCAACACTCCGCACCCGTTGCCCACAGTGGACGGTGCGCTGTCCTGGTCGGACCATCTGGTCGCGGCGCAGCAGCACCTGATCGCGGTCAACCACGCGGAAGGGCAGACCTACCTCGGCATCACCTTCGCCCGCCGGAAGCTGGGCGACACGCTGGCCGAACGCTTCCGCCGGCTGTTCCGTCGCGGCGTCGGCGAGGCCGAACGGCGGCGGATGGCCCGTACCGTCGAGCAGTTTGACGAGGTGCTCGGCGCATTCGGCATGCGCGGCCGGCAGGTCGAGGCGCAGGAGCTGGAATGGCTGCTGTACCGGTCGATCGCGCTGGGCATGACCCCACCGGCGAACATGTCGCCCGTCGAACACGGCGAGTGGGAGCGCGGCGACCTGTTGGCGCTGACCGAGCACATCGAGCGGTACCGTACGCCGTACGGCTCGACGGTCAAGCTGGTCAACCGGCTGACCGACGAGGAACGGCACGTCGCGGTGCTCGCCATCGGGCGGATGGAGCCGCTGGAGATCCCCGAACGGCACGAGCCGTGGCTGCATTTCCACGAGCGGCTGCCGTGGCCGATGGAGCTGTCGTCCAGAGTGGACATTCTCGGGCCCGGTGACTCGTTCCGGAACCTGGAGCACCGGCTGCGGCTGATCCGCTCACAGCAGAGCGACTACGCCGAGCACGGCATGGACGCACCGCCGGAGCTGGAGCGGCTGGCTCGCCGGGCCTTGACGATCGGCGACGACATCACCACCGGGCTGCCCGTCGACTCGTCCCGCGCGCACGGCTGGCACCGCATCGCGGTCAGCGGGCGCACCCGGGAGGAATGCCTGGAGCGGGCCCGCCGGTTGACCCAGCTGTACTCCCGGGAGCTGCGCATCGCATTACAGCACCCGAAGAACCAGGACTGGCTGGCGCGTGAGTTCATCCCGGGCGAGCCGTTGGCCAACACCGGGTACCTGCGCCGCATGCCGATCAAGCTGTTCGCGGCCGCGCTGCCGCAGGCAGCGTCCACTGTGGGCGATCGACGGGGTGACCTGATCGGACGCACCGCCGGCACCAGCCGGCGGCCGGTCTTTCTGGACCTGCATTTCCCGATGGAGGTCCGGGAGCGCTCGGGGCTGGCGGTCTTCGTGGCCGAGCCGGGCGGTGGGAAGTCCACGCTGCTCGGCGCGCTGGGATACCTGGCGGCGCGCCGCGGCGTACAGGTGACCCTGCTCGACCCGTCCGGGCCGCTGGCGAGGCTGTGCGTCATGCCCGAGCTCGCCCCGTTCTCCCGGGTGCTCAACCTGACCGGTTCCGAGCAGGGCACGCTCGCCCCGTACGCGCTGATCCCGACGCCGCAGCGCCGTCACTTCGCGCCCGGCGGTGCCGGCGACCGGGAGTTCGAGATCGCTGTCTCCAACGCCCGCGCCGAGCGGCGCATGCTCGTCCAGGACATCTGCGCGATGCTGGTGCCACCCCAGGTCGCCCGCGAGGCGTCGACGGCAACCATGCTGCGCCACGCGGTCCGCCAGGTGCCGGCCGAGGAGACGTCCACATTGGACGATGTGGTCGCGTGCCTGCGCGATATGGGCGACGACGAGAGCCGCGAGCTCGGTCACCTGCTGATGGACACCGCCGAGATGCCGCTGGCGCTGCTGTTCTTCGGCCGCCCGCCGGCCGGCTCGCTCGCCGACGAGACCGCGCTGACCGTCATCACCATGGCCGGCCTTCGGCTGCCCGACCTGAAGATCGAGCGGGAGTACTGGTCAGCCGAGGAGGCCCTCGCCCTGCCGATGCTGCACACCGCACACCGGCTGGCGGTCCGCCGCTGCTACGGGGGCGAGATGAGCCGGCGCAAGCTCGTCGGGCTGGATGAGGCGCACTTCATGGAGGGCTGGCGCTCCGGACGTTCGTTCCTGGTCCGCCTCGCCCGCGACAGCCGCAAGTGGAACCTGGCGGCGCTGGTGGCCTCGCAGAACCCGCGCGACATCCTCGGTCTGGACGTGCAGAACCTCGTCTCGACCGTCTTCGTCGGACGGATCGCGGAGGACGCCGAGATCGCCGCCGAGGCGCTACGGCTGCTGCGGGTGCCCACCGGTGTCGGGTACGAGCAGACGCTCGCCGCACTGTCCCAGGTGGACGCCTCGTCCCAGTCCCGCCTGGGGTTCCGCGAGTTCGTGATGCGCGACGTGGACGGGCGGGTGCAGAAGGTACGGGTGGACGTGTCCTACGTGCCGCACCTGCTGACCTACCTGGACACCACACCCGCGGCGCTGGAACCGGCGCCGGTCAGCACGAGCCGTGCCACCCCGGACGACACGGAGGACTGATGACGGTCTGGCAGCGGCTGAGTGCGCTGGCCCTGGCGATACTCGTCGGGGCCATCGGCACCCTGTTCGGTCCGGTCGGACCGGCCGAAGCCGCGCCGCAGCGCGCGCCCAGCACGTTGTGTACGACCGACGAATGGCGCAACCCCGCCAACTTCGACGACTGCGTGAAGCGGCTCGCCGACGTCAGCCAGTCCCGGATCCAGTGCCTGCAAGCGCCCACGCCGAGCGCACCCGACTCGGGGATGGCCGGCTGGTTTGCCGCGCGCCCGGAGTCCTCCCGCCTGCCCGGACCGCAGGGTTTGTACAGCGACTACGGCTACGCCGGTTACAACTACACGACCTACGACATCGGGTGCGTACCAACCGTGATGCATCCGGACTTCAAGTTCGAGAACACCGTCGCCAACGGCGAGTTCATGGTGGCGACCGGCATCGTGGGTGCGTCCAACGCGCTGCGCGAACGGGCGTGGAACCCGAAGGCGATGTGGGGCTGGGCCGA